>MDTG01288792.1_pt1 | contig 12400 bp, 7 predicted proteins | sample 811421 | NCBI WGS metagenome assembly MDTG01 (sample SAMN05326645, study PRJNA326480) | marine metagenome | isolation source: seawater | place: Pacific Ocean: South East | collected 2011
CCCCCCCAATCCAAGACAGATTGGAATTAATAGTCCATACCAATAACCACTGGTGTTTATTGTCTCTGTTTTGGGACTATCAGTAACCTCATCACTCATGATGATTATACGGTAACTTATTGTGGATATAGTCTTTCACTTCATCCCATACAATACCCACGCGTGAGGGGCATGTCGGAAGGGTAGCGTCTAAAATGGCCCACGCAAAGCCCATTCGAACATCGGTTGCATTCGCATGGGTATTCGGATAACCCCATTGAAACTATCCGAAAACGATTATTTTGGGCAAGAGTATATTTTCTATCATATAGACGAGTTGTTATGAGCAAGAAGCCGTTTTTGGAAGTTTACGAAAATGAATTGATTAGGCAAGGTCGGAAAAAACTAGATTCTGGAGGATGGTCTGAACAAAATCCTGAAAATTACAATGGCAATTGGCCAATGGGGGAATTAAAGGCAGGATGGTCTCCATGCGAATATGATGGTGAAAAATGTATACCATACCAGGATGATATGCTTGTAATGGAAAAAATGACTAATCTTAAAACAAACGAATTAACTGCTTACGGAGAATGGTCACCTTGGAAGTATGTCGCCAATGTTGTAGCCGGGGGATTTAGTATGGCAGTGAATTGTCCGGAACCTGGTTCCATGATATTGTATGGAATGTGCTCAAAGTGTGGCATGGTTGTCACAAGAGCTGCTGAGGCGGATGATGATAATTTAGACGCTATAAGATGGTGTCCAACGTATGGATGGGGATGGGCTCCTTTCCCTGGTTAATTTACAAAAAATTTGATTATTTTTCAACAAAGCAACATAACCCATTCAAAACCCATGCGAAAGACGTCTTTCGAGTGGGTAGCGTCTGACAAGACCCACTGCAAGGGCTTTGATTTTCAAATACCCGAGGAATGGGTATTCGGAGACACCCTCTGAAAACATCCAAAACAAATTGATTACGAAGTTAGTGCTAGAACAAACAACAGAAATAACAATCCAAAAATAAAAATTGCAACGGCCCCTGCTAAATCTTCACCTTGTTTTGATTTTCGAAGTTCTTTCGCTTTTGCGATCATTTGGGTTCCGATATTTTCTTTTCGTATAGCCCTGTATTCTGCTAACAGATAATCCTCTACATCAAATCCACTTTGCGTTATGTTTGTGTCATACCATATCTCTATAAATTTCACAAGATTATTCAATGCCTCCAAAACATGGAATTCTGAATTATCATTCTTTACTTCTAGATAGCAATCATGCATAATAGTCCATTGCCCCAAACACATATGGGGATTATTGAATTTCATTCTCATGTCTTTAGTTACATTGAGCAAACTATTCATTTCTTGACATCGCAATTGGTTAATTTTGAATTTATATTCCGATTCATAAATCCTTAGTGCCTCGACATAGTTTATTTTTTGAGCATCTTTGAAGAAGGCAAGGCCTTCAATTTTATTTCCAGAAGTATAATTGTCAAGCATCAATTTTAGATAATTCTCAATTTTTCCTTGATTATTTCCGACAACATATGTTGTTTGGTTTACTATCCCGCCCATAACTACGCTATCGGTAATTGTATTATTATTCGACAAAGAAGGAGGGTTGGGAATCCACTCTGAACCTGTCCAAATGAAATTTCCATCTGGGCTTATAATTGGAGCCGACATGGTCGTTGTAGATGTTTTCTACTTACCAATACTTTGGTTATTAAGCAATGGGTCTCCTATGCTTACCCGTCTTGTCAATGGGTACCCTCTGCTCAGAGATTCACACCAGCGACAAACAATACGATTCCTGCAATAATTGCTGGGATGGTGGTGTGGACTGTTGCCCAAAGACTGGCAGCCTTGTGACGAACCAATAATGGGAACAAGGCATCCCCATCCTGGCTGATGGCATTAGCGGCCAATGCTGGGAATGAAATCATCTCCTTCGTATACGCGGTAATGGCTATGATTTGTGGCCCGCAACCTGGAATGACTCCAATGATGGCTGCCACCGTAACAGCAATCATCCCATCTCCATAATTGGCCATATCTTGTTCTGAGAGCCCACTAAATAGCAACATGAATTCAAACGCCAAGTAAGCGATCATCACCCAAAATGTGACGAAGGCTGTTTCACTTGCAGCATGCACCATGGTTTCGCGCATAGAATGCAATTTGTCACCGATGGTCGCTTCCGTATCATCTGCAAACCAGTTCTTCTGCGCCACATAGAGGATTACAGAAAAGGTGGTTCCGATAAGACCGATCCATGTGATGAAACCATCAAGTGTAAATGGATTGTAAGACAGTTCCAGGCTGTAATCCGGATCTTGGCCTGACCACACCAATAACAGAATTGCGAAAACTAGACCAAGTAAGGTAACAACCCACCAAAAAACGTAGCCTTGATGTAAAATCTTGTACCCAAGTCCCTCGGGAACTTCTCGTGAAAGATCATCCAGTGGAGATTCTCCCTCGGACTCAACTTTGGGTTCTTCTTGCCCGATAGTAGGGCCGAAGCGACCTAGCGGTGTGCGAGGAGTTATGCCGGCCATGTCAACCAAATAGCCCCATGTGACACCGACAAAGAATGAAATCGCGTGAACAGCCAACAATGGTGCAATAAAGCTAGAATCTGTTACGGCAGCGCCAATCAAGACGAAGGCTGAATCTCCCAGCGTAGCAATCAAAGTGGCCACAACTGTACCATATGTCACATATCCACGTGCATACATGGGCATCATGACTATGGCGCCGCCACAACCTGGTGTCAATCCCATCAATGCACCAATCACTGGTTGCAATTTCTTCCTCTCTCGAATATATTCGACAAAACGGCCACTGGTTGCATACTGTAACCAACTGAATAGCAGCACCATGGCTGCAACGAAAACAGTCACAGCCAGAAAGGCATCTCGCATGCTTACGACCACGATTTCAACAACATCATGGACGGTGGCCATGATTGTGGGTTAGGCCTCGAATCAATAAGTGTTAGTCCGGGATGATTTATTGAGTGAATCTTTTACCAAGGTTCATGGCCAAAAGACCTGCAACCGATGTTTTTCATGATTGGGCGTTAGTCGGCAAGGATGAAGGAATGGAAAAAGGCCATGCCGCATCAGTTAGTGAAATGTTAGAATTTATTTGGCAACAAGTCGAATCAACTAAACAGAATTTCAGCGCAGTTGATGTTGGGTGTGGAAATGGATGGGTGGTAAGGAAATTAAAATCACATAGAATGTGTGAATATGCAATGGGAATTGATGGCGCTGAAGCAATGATTGCCAAAGCAAAAAGCATCGATGTGGATACTGATTATACTCAGGCATTATTACCTGATTTTCAGCCTGAGCGAAAATTCGATTTTATCCACTCGATGGAATTTCTATACTATCTTAAAGAGCCTGAAAACATGCTTAAACTATTCCATGACTATTGGCTTACTGATAATGGTTGGGCAGTGATTGGAATAGATCACTATGCAGAAAATGAAGATAGTTTGTCTTGGCCCGACTATGTCGGCGTCCACATGTCTACTAGAACTACTGAGCAATGGCAACAAGCATGGATAGATGCTGGTTTTGTCAATATCAAGCATTGGATTGCTGGTGGAGAAAACGGTGTGACATTGGTCTTTGTTGGTCAAAAGCAGAATTCCTAATCTTGCGGTTCAATTCCTGTATTCCAGCAAATCATGGCATGCTCCATAGTCATCCTATCTGGTTCGTTTGGACTTTGAGGATTGGCTACTAACTCCCCGATCCAAGATAGTTGATCGTCTAATTCGTCTTTAGCTTGTTCATACTCTTTTTGTGACATCTCAACCGTTCTTCCAGATGCAGCAATTAGAATTGCAGGAGGCAATACAATTCTTCTTTGTGCCTCAGGTTTCTCATTTTCAATTGCTTCAAGCGCTTTAGAATACAAGGTTAATTGATACTTGTATTTGTCAATTATTTTTTGTTCGGCAGGATTAGATGGATGTCTGTTGAATATATCTCCGCTGAAATTTTGAAGCGGGGTGCCTTGTTCAGGATTATCTTGATTAAATCCATACAAACATCCAGTAGTCTTCATATCTATCACTTGCAAATATCCCTTGCCATCTGTATCTGAGTATGCCATTACTAAATCTGCTCTACCCTCGAAAATTATCTCAACATTGGATACATTTGCCATCTCCTGCATTTGACTATTCCTAAATACCTGTCTTGCTGTATCCACCTTGACTAAATGATTGTACAAAAATGGCAACTCTGTCCTAAGGCCTTCTGCGACTATGCCGTGTATTTCCTCGCCCTTCGCGTAACTGCCGGTTAGCCCGTTATCGACTAATTGCGCAACTTTTTGCATTCGCTCGAATGTTGCATCATATCGCTTAGAGCTTGTATCATCTATTCTGTTGAAACCAAACTCACTCAAAACAATCTCAATTGATTGATTTGATGTCAATTCGTGCTCGGGCTTATTGAACCAACTTTCAGGCAGAGGTGCGGTGATTTTGGCATTATATTTACTAGGGTTGTCTAAACTGATCTCTACTAATCTATGCATCATCAAGCCAAACTCGACTGCAGATGGTAAATCACTAGATTCTGTGCCGACTTTTGCTGGGTTTTCAAGTAGTTTATTCAAACGATTATTATTCCAATCTGCTAAATTATTCGGCCAATGATGATGGCGACATTGAACGCTATTATCTAGGGCGTTAGCGCCTAATTTCAATGTATGCGACACCTTTCTTTGCGCTTGTTCGCTGGAGGAAATAGTTGTGTTTGAGTCGAATTTTTCCTCGATGATTTGCCATCTTTGTTGTGGGGTCATCGGTTTGATTTCAGAGAAACAATCTGGGCTATGATAAATTGCCATCGACCTAATATTACCTTCTCCAAGTTGAGAATTAAAATAAAGACTAACAGGGTCTAATGATACATCGTGTTCACCGTATCCTCCTAATTCTTGTTCATGAATATCGTCGGGTTTTAACCATGGAGACTCGTTCAATTCACCTTTGTGAGCAATCGATCTCAGGGCTTCCATCCACATATGTCCCATCGTTTTAGCTGAAGGTTTGCTAGTATACTGTATCACTCCAGTTTCAAGACACATCTCTGCTTTATTGGTGGAGTTTCCTACGATAATCAAATGATTCTCAACTCTAGTTAATGCAACATAAAATTCTCTTCTTCGCTCAGCTTGATTTTGAGCACTGTTGATATTTTTCGTGAACTGCCAAAGGCCATCTTCTGGACGGTCTAACGAGGCCCATGGATTGATTCGCCCAGAGATTATCTCTGGAGTTACAAGCACATTTTCTCGTGTAGTGATGTTAGCATCATAACGGCCTGCTTGAAAAATACCTGATACTACTACTACCTTAGATTCCAACCCTTTAGCGCCGTGAACCGTCATAATCTTGACTGCACCTGATGACGGTGTTGCTGATGCTTGGGGGCCTTTGGTTCCTAAGTTTTGTAATGCTTCTAACTGAGCAAAAATTTCTGCTGGATTATGGCCACAATCTTTACCGATATCATACACTAGATTACACCATTGCTCGGCATTTTGTCTAGACGAATCATCTGAATAGGCAAACATCAAATCAGAATTATCTATTATGTCATTGAGAATATTATGAACATTATAGCCTGATATTTGCTTAGTTATATGACATAATAATTTAGCAACATTGGGGTTTGGAACAGTGTCTGCAAGTGTTTGCCACCAATTAGGAGACTCTGAATGAGTTGAAAATAGTTGATTCAATGCTTTATCTGTCAAGCCAATAATTGGTGATTTCGCCAATGATGCTGCAGCATATTTCGAACTGGGGTGTGCGATTAAATCTAATGCAGACATTAGATTTTCAACTATAGGCTGGGTGATTAATTGCCCCTGCTTATCAGAAATAACCGGTATACCTCTCGCTTGTAATCGCTCGATTAAATCAGCGATATGGGTTCTCGAATGAATTAGAATTGTAACATCGCTTGGTTTGATTTTCTCCGTTGGCTTTTCTAGAGTCATATATTCCATTTTTGATGGATTCCAAACTTTGCATGGGATTCCTTGGATTAAATTTTGTAACCTTAACGCAATCATTTCATGCTCTAAGTGAATACGAGTTGGGTTTGATTCGTCAAATAATTCATTGCCAATTACTTGGGGTAAATTATCCACCTTTAGAGGCATTAGCCATTCCAATTTACCATGAGGTGTATCTGATTTCGCTGCCTTCAATGGTTGAGACTTTGCGTGATAGTCGCCGGGTAAACTATGATGACGTTCGTTGAATGCATCGGCGAATACTTCGTTCAAGGTATTTAGTAAATCATGTGCTGTACGATGATTTGAGGTTAAATCAATATGTCCGTATTTTCTATTTTCGATAATTTCATCATCAATTATAATTTCTTCCTTATCGTTTTTATTGAAATCTATCTGGTTCCATTTACCAGTATTTTTGGGCAATTCACTTGATGATTTTACGCTTGTTTTGAAACTATCAACTCCGGCAATCGGCCTAGGATCTCGTGCATTGTCTAAAGTTCTAAACTCAAAATTAGTATTGGCAAACTCAATTAAGTTCATCCGTTTAATATTTTCAACTGTACGACGCATCACTGTAACTTCTGCTTGTCTAAATCGATAGATGCTTTGCTTCATGTCACCAACAATACATATTGTTGGGTCCCAGGGACCATGATAATCTGATGTTTCTTTGATTCTTCGTGAGCCCCAAAGGCGTGATAATAACCTGAAATGAGCAGGGTTTGTATCTTGATATTCATCGACAATGAAGGCTAGGAATTGTTGTCTAATTGTTTTCAAAATCCCTACTCTACGTTCAAAATCATCACGCCATTGAGGATATTTGTCATTAATCAAATGTCTTGCTTGATCTATATGATTATCTGACCATGGCTCACTACCTAAATTATCTAGAATATCTACTACCTCGACTGGATAATCATAACGTACTATCTCGGGGCAGCGTGAGAGTAGTAAGTCTGCTGCTAATCGTTGTATGTCGTCGAAGTCATGTACTCCTTCCTGCATTTTTCTCAGCGTCAAAATTTGTTGGCAACCTTTGTGAACGATTAGCAAATCCCGTAGTACAGAAAGTTGTAGTTGTTTGGATACGCGTATTCTGCCACTAGGAGGCTCTGCAGTCAAATCCTCAGTGATTTCAGTATAATTTAAGGAGCTTTCTTCGGATAAAAATGATAATTCTATTCTAGGATCAAAGGTATACGAACTGGACCCTAATATCTTTGCTAATTTGCCAAGATTACTATTCAAAATGCTCTTTAATTGTTGGGCTAGGGGTTTTGATTGAGCATTAACCTCTGCGATTTGTTTCTTTGATAAATCAACATTAGAGTTAGTTTGAATACCTCCATGCCAATTATCTGCATTAGGTAGTCTATTGCGTGGAAAATGATTATGTTCAGGGCCGTCTAGTGATGATTTCGAAGTACAACAAACCGCCACCAGCCACACCCATTGCAGTTTACCAATACTATCTTCTGGGTGAATATTTCTTGCTAATTCCACTAATTGATTGAATCTGGTGCTTTGACTTTCTATTTGTTGCTCACAGGCCAAAATATAATGCAAATGATGCTCGAGATACGCATCTAACCAACTGTTTAGCACACCTCTTAGCTCAGTACAGAGTTCATCAATAAACGGTTCTGCAGGCTGGCCAATTAAATCTAGAATTATATTAGGATTAACTAATTCAGTTTCCCGCCATTCGATGCCTTTATCCTCTGATTTTTGCTTTATGGTTCGCTTGGTTTCTTCAACAAATAACGAGGTATTCAACAACCCTGCCAAGACTATCTCTGCATTTCTTTGCCCACCAAGTAAAATGGCGAGATTGTTTCTTGCATCAATAAATCCTTGACGGTCGCCAAGAACTCCCGCTTCATCAGCATCGTAAATGGTTCTAATGCGCCAAGCAGAATTGATTGTTTCGGAAATCAGCATTGGCGACCTTCCTTCTGCAATTTGCTCACCCGCTGGCTGGGTAGTCAAAATATCAAGATAAGGAGTTACTAGCTTTGACAAAAAGGCATCAATAGTAGATATAGGGGCATCTTCAAGGCTGCTTAGCAGCATTTCAATATCGCCATTTGAGATTGAATACAAATCAATATCGGTTTTACTCAATCTCTTACGTATTCTATTACGTAACTCTGATGCAGCTTTTCTAGTAAAGGTAATTGCTACAACCTCGCTTGGTAACAAGCCTTTCCATTCCACCAAATTACTTCTCTCTCTCGCTGGCGAGCGTAGGGCACCTTGTCCTTGGATGGGTGCTCTTGGGCCATTGGGGAGTAATTGTTTTGCTCGTTGATATTCAGCAAGCAAGTGTTGCACGTACCTCTCAGCCATAACTGCAGTTTTACCAGTTCCAGCACCGGCATCGATGGCAATATGTTTGTCAATATCGAGACCTAATTTCTGACTATTATTAAACGGGAAGTTCATAATTTACCCCCCAATTTTGCCGACGGGCATAGCCTTCTAACTTTACAAAATTTACAATCATCGCTTACAGTAGGATTAACATGGCCTTTATGTGCTCCATCGACAACTCGTAAAGCGGTTCTAATTCGCTCATCTAGCCAAGCACGGAAACCATTGCTTTCACTACTTTCTTTCTCATCTAAATCACGATATGTGTTCGACGTATATGTCGTTATTTTCCCTATGGATAAGTCAGTTACAAGATCGACATAATCCGGATCTATCTCAACATAATATTCTGTATTCTCGCCAACTTCAGTAATTCCGACACCAATTACTCTATCATCTGGAAATGCTGCTTCCCAGGCTTTGGCATAAAGAGCTAGTTGTAATTCATCAAAAATAGCTCTCCTGTGTCTTTCTCCACGCAATTTTGCCTTTGGGCCATTGACTGTTTTCATGTCTCTAATTATAATCAATCTTTGAGTATTCTCACTTCCAGGAATATGTAACTTATCAACCCTGTCAACTCTTCCTGCTAGAGGGAATTCGCCTTTCTTGCCATCATCGGCTATACCGGTAATCGTAACTTGTGACTTGAATTCTGAGGCAATCATCCACTCACAAACCAAAGGAGCAGAATGTTTCAAGGCCAAACTTGCAGTTAGATAATTTGCTATTTTGCCATTCGGATCTAGCGAGACCCCTCCATCAAGATATTCTTGCCAGACATCTGGCGTAACTCCGATAACCTCTCGACAACGATGGACTGATACTGCATTTTTCCTCGATAGCCAAGGGCTTTTGGATGCTAGAAACTCAAGACTTTTTTGCCAAAGCACATCTATTTCATTATGAGATGAATCTATCAGTGGCATGGATTCAGTTAATGGTTTGTCAAATACGGGCACACCATTTAATGACATAATTTCTGCTTCGATATCGTGCATTAACAAACCACGCGTTCGATTATCTAGATCTTCATTTTGAATCTCATGACTTGTTAATTGTAAATAATTGGTAAGCCATGCTTGCCTTGGACATTTTAGCCATGCTTGAAGCCGATAGGGAGACCATCGCTTTGGAAGTAAGGCTGATTGTGAATTACCCATTACAGCCTGTAACGTAACAGGCAAATCTAACTGTAATGGTAAAGGCCTTGGATCGATTGCTGGACTTACTGTAATGCCGTTTATCTTGTACCCTAAATTTGGCCAAATAGTATTCCCTCTCGTATTTGAGTTGGCAGACCTCTCTCCGGGACGTAAATTTATTGAAGATGATGAAATCATTTTATTTCTCTCTTGCCAAGTCATTGATTGGCCTACATCTACATCCTTCATTGTTGGTTGTGAATTCCGTAAGCGGTTATTTATCGGCAATTCGTAAGCCATAGCGAGAGATGATTTGTTGTTGGGTAGCAGTTCTACTTCCCTACCATCTTGTAATGCAAGACCTGCGCGTTGACGAATATCCCGGCCTTTATTGCCAGATTTTACGCTGATTGGCTTACTCCCATCATATTCTGTAGTGAAAATTCTCAGTTTGAGTGCTGTTTTGTTCTCCGATGTTAACAAATCCCACGACCTTTGACGGTTATTTTCATCATACTCCACAGAGTCAATAAACGCGGGTAAGGTAGTGAAAATAGCCTCATCTTCACTAACATCATCAAGCCATTCTGACAGCGGTGGACTGGGGCTTGCTGCTTCATCCAATGAAGTATCAATCACAATTATTGAGTCACTACTGTTAAGAATATGTCTTAATTCGTGACGTCCTTGTCTAATCTTAATATCTGAATTTGCCAACCCCAACTTGACTTTAGTAGCATTATCTAGCCAAGGAATATTGGTTGGTTTCATAGACCAAGACTCCGAATCCAAGCCTGCTAAAATTACAACATTAGCGGATTGCCCAAACGCATCGCTTGGAGAACATATCACAACATTTGCACAATCAATCCTCGGGGCATTATTGTGCTCATTAGAAATTACGAGTTTGACCAAATCAATAAAATTCAAGCTGGCGTCATTCGCTAAATCTTGTTCTAAATCAATAGCATATAGCTTATTTTTCACTGCTTCTACTGCAAAAATACAGTTGTTAAAGCGTGCATCATCTGCCATCATTGTAGTCCAATCTATACTTTCTATCAGTATCTCCAGAAGGTTTATCGGTGCATCAAGAGGCTTGATTAATGGCAACTTATCGCCACTATAGCAACCTTCAAGCTTTGGTATTTCGAAATCAATATCTGCAACAATATTCCACAAGTTGATTATATTTGCTAACCACCACTGCGTTTCCTCTTGCTTGATTACCATGCTATCATCAAAATCACCTATTTGTTGATGGGATTTCTCTAAGGTTTTGCACCAACGTTCAGCAGCTCCTGGGCCGCCTAATACGTGAAAACTTCGAGAAATATTTTCTAAAATCTCTGTGTGTGGACGCGGTATTAATTCAGGATTTGTCGGATGTGTCAAATTGAAATTGATGGCGAAGTTAGCACTATTGGCAAATCTTCGTAACCTTTCAAACGACCATGCTTCAAGGCCACTAGCAAGTTGTAAATGATAAATCAATTCTTGAATCAGTGGCTCTTGACTGATTGTGTGTTCTTTATTCGCACTGTAAATCCCTAACTGCCGTAACATCTCTTGCCATCTGTGGACTCTATTTTGTAAATCTGCATCGACAATTAAGATCTTGTCTTGTGGAACAATAGATAGGCTGTCAAGAAGGTTGGTTGTTGCATCTATTATGTGTCCAGAATGTTCTACAACAACTTTGTGATATTGCGAATTCCGGTACTCCGATACGCTTGAACGCCATGACGATTCATGATTTACTTGTTCAACTTCATGAAATGGTGTCCATGTCGGTAAATCCGATTGACTACACCACTTGACGTCTTGCAAATATGCCCCGCTGTATCCCAATCTAAATTTACCCGGATTACACAATTGATGAATTGGAACATATTGAGAAATCTTAGAGAAAATTTCTCTTTCTATTTCGCTAAATTCAGGCGGATGGTCAAGAATAATTATGCCGGTTAATTCGCGAAGACTGAATGGTAGATTCTCTTCATCAACACTATCGAGTAATTGATTTAAGTGATGCTGCATCAAATCTGGATGAGTGCCTGAAGATGATTTCTCGATTGCAAGCAAGACATTTCTAAACTCCTTGACGCCGGGGTCTGATTCCCATGGAGGGATTGTTGGGAGTTTAGCAACCTCTTGATGTAATTGTAATAATCTGTGTGTCTTTCCAATCCCCCATTTTTTCCCAGTTATATGCAATAGCGGAAACTTACCTTTGGTTGCTCTATTAACGCATTCCTGATGTATCTTGTAGAGTAGTACACTATCATCATCAAAGACATTCGGTTGACGGAAATCGGTAAGTAATGCACGGATTAGGCGCTTAATTGTTAGATGCTTTGACGAATCAATAGCGGAATTTGTTCTTGATAATTCATTGAGAGTGGCTTGACGAGATGTTTCACTAGGATATAGAATCAATATATTGCTACCAAGACTATCAGTTAATGCATTTTGCAGCCAATGTGGTATCAACATACCACTAGGGGTTGATTCAATGGTAATACTATGTAATGAATTTACCACATTTGAACCCCCGTACACATTGGCAGATTAGCGACAGTTATTGAAAACTGTTGTAAAAAAGATGGTATAACCAGTTAATATAGCATTAAAACAAACCGCAGATGGATTCAAAGCAACTAGTTTGATGGGCCAAACATGCGAAGAGTTGTAGCGATTACCGTCATTTGTCTAATTCTCGCCATGGGAATTCCTTCAACAAATGCTAAACCTGCCGAGCCAACTAATACTGGTGCTGTGTTTGGTGGCCAACATGCACCAATTGAAAATCTCTCGACAAACTCAACTCCA
>MDTG01094216.1_pt1 | contig 12399 bp, 15 predicted proteins | sample 811421 | NCBI WGS metagenome assembly MDTG01 (sample SAMN05326645, study PRJNA326480) | marine metagenome | isolation source: seawater | place: Pacific Ocean: South East | collected 2011
GCTTAGGTCGATGGCAGTCAAGAGAGCCCACCGATAATTATTGGGACGCTCATGCCGGATATATCCAATCCGATGAAGTCGGCATAAAAGGCACCCAAGGCGAAAGCGACACATATGCCGTTTATGATCCACATGCGAATCAAAACTGTCGTTTCCGGCCAACCAGCTAACTCGAAATGGTGGTGAATTGGAGCCATCCGGAAAACTCGCCTACCGAACAAACGGTAGCTCGCAACCTGCACAATTACCGAGACGGTTTCTAATACGTACAGAGCCCCGATGACAGGTAACAGCAGATGGGTTTCCAATAGCAAAGCGAGACCCGCGAAGGCGGTGCCTATAGCTAAGGAACCAGTGTCTCCCATGAAAATTCTGGCAGGCGGCGCATTCCACCAAAGGAATCCAATGCAGGCTCCCGTCATGGCCGCCGCGACAATCGCTAGATCGAGAGCATGGTTTACGTCATAACCTTCGGGGTGCCTGAAAATCCAATACCCAATAATGACGAAGGCTGAGAACCCTATCGCCGAAGAACCCCCCGCTAGGCCATCTAATCCATCGGTGAGGTTAACTGCATTGGCTGTAGCGATAACGAGGATTGACGCCCACGCAACCCACATAAGTTTGCTGAGAGTTATGCCTGGAAAGTCTGCCCGGGTAATCGCTATGACAGGGCTGGTTTGAGCCCAATACACGGCGAGGATGGAGAACCCGATAGCCACAGTTAGCAAGCCGATAATCTTGGCTGATTTATTCAGACCTAAATTCCGCTCTCTGCTGACTTTTATCCAGTCATCAATTAGCCCGACGCAGCTCGCAGCCACTATCGCAAACAACAGGACTAGGCCAGACCGAGTGAAGATCGTTTCAGATCGGAGGTGACTCACGAAGTAACCGCCTACGGCCCCAAGCACTATGGCGACCCCACCCATTGTTGGAGTACCAGCCTTTGTGAGGTGGCCCTGCGGCCCGTCTAAGCGAATTGGCTGGCCGACGCCTCGACTCTTTAGCCAAGGGACCAAAACTTGAGTGCCTATAAGGCTGACACCCATAGAAACACCGGCTGCTATCAAGAGGGCAATCATTAGAGCGAAGTCCTCACCCTCTCCAGCAAGGCTTCTTTAGCTACCTTGACGTCGTCAAATGGTCGTTGCTCATTCCCGATTTCCTGATAGGTCTCGTGGCCTTTGCCAGCAATCAAAATGGAATCACCGCTTTGAGCACGGTTAACCGCAAAATGAATCGCATCAGCCCGGTCGAGAAGCACCTTGGACTTGGCGGTCTCTATTTTGATGCCGCTAACAATCTCTGCTGCGATCTCAGAAGGCTCCTCTGAGCGCGGGTTGTCTGAAGTCACAATTATTTCGTCAGCTAGTTCTGAAGCTATCTGACCCATCAACGGCCGCTTAGCTGAATCTCTATTTCCACCTGCTCCAAAAACTAGCCACACTCTGCCGGCCGAAAAACTTCGAACTGCATTCAAAGCCTGCGCTAATGCCTCAGGCTTATGGGAATAATCGACGATCACGGCTAGGTCGGAGCCTGGAACAACTACTGGTTCCATCCTTCCCTTAACCGGTTTTACAGTTTCCAAGCCTCCGGCAACAACCTCATCGTCGATGCCAAAGCCCTTCAGGGTTTCACCCACAACAACGAGGTTGAACATATTAAACAAGCCAAGCAATGGAGTACGAATCTTGAGTCCTCGCCACTCGAAAGTGGAAGCCTCCACATCAAGTACAGGGTTCTCAACCATGTTTGGCTTAACGACAACTAATTCTTGATGCTGCGAGGTCTTAAGTTCATTGGCGAGGCGTTCACCCCACAGGTCAACGACAGCCACTACTGCAAGTCCAGTCGATCGCTCAAACAAACGCCGTTTAGCAAGGAAATAGGTCTCCATGTCTTGATGAAAATCAAGGTGTTCAACACTGAGATTCGTAAACACAGCCCCCGCAAACTCAGTGCCCTCTACGCGCCCATAGTCAAGGCCGTGGGAAGAAACCTCTACACAAGCCCATTCATTGCCCTGGCTATGAATTCTTGATAGCGCCTTTTGAAAGTCTGGAGCTTCTGGGGTTGTGTGATGGCCTTCTAGAGTCCCGAGCACTCCGGCCGGTGAATCCGTCGCCTGAAGCGTTTCAGCCAATGCATGCGCAACTGTCGTTTTTCCAGCGGTACCGGTGACTCCAATAACTTTGAGTTTTGTTGATGGGTAGCCGTATACGGCCGATGACGCATAGCCAACTGCCTTTCGGACATCAGGAACAATCAACTGAGGTACATCTAGATCTAGCTGGCGTTCGACGAGAAGCGCTACAGCGCCCTGTCTTATAGCGTCCAATGCATGGGCATGCCCATCATGCTCAGCACCGGTAATGCAAGCAAAAAGGTCTCCTTCTGCTACTACACGACTGTCATGACATACCCCTGAGACCCCTACCCCTTCAGCCAAGGCGTCACGGAGTGCAATCTGTACCCCTTTGCAGTGATCAGCAATTTCGGTGAGAGGAGTTGAATTCATAGCTATTCACTCACTCTCGGGAACACCGATAGCGGATAGAACTTCTGCTGCTATAGCTGAGAACACAGGAGCCACTGCACGGCCGGCGCTATGTTCTTCTGGCTCGTCAAGCACTACAACAATTGTGATTTTAGGCTCAGCGACTGGAACGAACCCAGCAAAAATCGATGTGTACTCATCTCCGTAACCTCGCCTATCAATCATTGGCTTCTGGGCTGTTCCCGTTTTGCCGGCCACGGTGTAGCCCTCGACCGCTGCTCGCGTTCCTGTTCCATGGATCACAACGCCCTCAAGCATCTCGCGCATTTGTTTCGTTGTTGTCGCGCTCAACACTTTTTGCCCGGATGATTTAGCGAACGGACGGTATGCGCCAGTGGGGCTCAGAGTTCCACGAACTAATGAGGGCGCAAGATATTGTCCGTCATTTGCGATCACGTTATAAGCAGCAGCAACTTGAATAGCTGTCACAGAGAGGCCCTGCCCAAACGAGATATTGGCAAGATCGGTGCCTTCCCAGTCTTGCGGCAGCTTGAGTCTTCCTCGACTTTCATGGGGCAAACTCGGGATATCATCGTTCCCGCTGCTGTACTTACCGAACCCGAATGCCTTCAGGTAGTGGTACATCTGGTCTGCACCGAGCCTTTCAGCAATTTGGATCGTTCCTACGTTGGATGACTTTGCCAAGACTTCGGCAACCGCAAGTTCTTGACCCGAGTACGGGTCAGAATATTTTTTGTCGGCGTACTGGTAGCTACTCGGAATTTCAAAAATTTCTTCGGAAGAAACCTCACCTAACTCCATTGCTGCGGCGATCGTAAACGTCTTACTTACCGACCCGGGCTCGAAAGTCTTGCCGTAGGCACCGCTCGTAGCCGCAACTCTTACCTCGTTACTTTCTGCTCCTCGGTCGATGTCAACGAGTGCTAGAACTTCGGCTGACTCTGCATCAAGGACGACGGCGGTGCCCCATTTCGCCCCACTCTCCTCAACTGCCTGCTTAAGGATGCCCTCGGCCAGGTACTGAGTCGGCGCATGGATCGTGGTTACAAGGTCAGAACCAGGTTCCGGTGCTTGATAGTTAAGGTCGCCGCCAGGTAAACGCATCGACCTTGCGGTTGTATTGGCCACATAATCTTGGCGAAGTCCTGCCTTCCCAGCGAGCGTTTGAGCGTGTTGGGCTTCGATACCGTTCAAGGGTTCTTCATCAATGTTGACTTGCCCTATGAAGTTGCGGGCAAACTCTTTCCCATTGGGGTAAAGACGCGCTGTTTCTTGCCTTATTTCTATCCCTGGAATTTCCAAGGACCTAACAGCCTCCTCGACCTCGGGTGTCACCTGTCTTTTCAAATAGACGTACGCACGGTCTTTCGTTAGCAACCCATAAAGAGTGTCATCGGACATCGCCAGGTCCGGAGATAGAGCACGTGCTGCAGCCCAAGGGCTCGCTATGAGTCGCGGGTTGGCTCCTATTGTTGGACGAACATCAGTGACGGCCATGAACGATCCGTCTCTGTCGAGAATCCTTCCAGTCGGTCCTTGGATTGATATCTCGGCTTTACGCCTATATATCTCAGATAGGTGTTCCTCTCTGTCGACAACCTGCACCCAGAACAGCCTCGTAGCTATTAGCAGGAGCAATCCGGAGCTCAAAAAGATGAGACTTCCAACTCTTCGACTTCGGTATCCGATACGTCCAAGCGGTTGAGACAGAAATGAAGACCCATTGGAGGAAGTAGCAGATTGGGCTTGAGGGGCTTTGAGTTCCGGGTTTCCTAGAAAGACCTTCATCGAGTGCCCGGACTTCCGCTATCGGCCGTTATTCGCTGTGGCCGAGGGTGTTATTCCGGCTAGGAGCTGCTCAACTCTCCCAGTGCTGCCCGATGTCATTCTGGTACTAGTTGGCGTGCCTATAGGGCTTCCAATAGCTAGATGCGCTGATCGAACTTGTATCTGGGTTGAAGATTCAGCCTTAACCGCAGCGTAATAGCCTTCCGCTAAGTGTTCTATCAGGATGGGAGTTCTTGCATTCTGGTCTTCGAGCTCAAGTGCACCTATCAAGGTTTGAACTTCCGCGATCTCAGCCTGCAGGTTTGTCAGCTCGACATGCCGTTCGGTAATCATTGTCTGAATTACTGCCAACCCAAACAAGATGATGAGCGTCAGGACACCCAGAATCGTTGTTGCTCCCACCACTCGGGACCCTATGGAACCAGTTGTCCTTTTCGCAGGGATGCTGTGGACGCCTGGTATTTCAATTACATCTGCAGTGACCGGAAAGTCAGCGGCGACCGCTACTGCCATGAATCTTACGCCTCGCCTACCGATAGCCGCTCCGCTGCTCTGAAACGAGCACTCGCAGACCGTGGATTAGCTTCGATTTCTTCCGGAGTCGGTCTTACGACCTTCCGGCGTAGAAGTTTTACGCTCGATTCTGAACCACAAATACAGGGCAATGTCGATGGACAAACACACACACCATCGGCTGCCTCGCGAAAGACTTGTTTCACTATTCTGTCCTCTCCAGAGTGATAGGAAAGAACGACAATCCGGCCACCTGGCCGAAGTCGTTCAATGATTTGTTTCAATGCAGGCTCTATAAGCCCAAGTTCGTCATTTACGGCAATACGAATTGCTTGAAATGTTCGCATCGCGGGGTGTCTACCGGTTCTCCTGGTTGCTGCGGGCACAGCATTCCGGACAAGCTCAGCTAATTCAGTTGTTGATTCGATGGGACGAGCAGCGACAATCGATCTCGCTATTCTGCGAGCAAAACGTTCATCTGAGTTATGACGCAAAATGTATGCCAATTCATCTTCGTCATAGCTATTCACCACAGTCGAGGCATTTAGCGAAGCACTCAGGTCCATTCTCATATCTAGCGGACTGGCGAAACGGTGCGAGAACCCTCGCTCAGGGGTGTCAAGCTGATGACTACTTACCCCTAAGTCAAAGATTGCTCCGGTTAAAGGTCTGTCGTCATCAAGGATGGTGCTGATTTCATCGAATCGAGCATGGTGTACCTGAACTCTGTCGCCGAACCTCTTGAGGCGAGCTGAAGCAACTTGCACTGCCGACTCATCTCGATCCACTCCTACGAGTTCTCTTTGTGGAGCTCCGCTAAGGAGCGCTTCTGCGTGTCCGCCTCCACCTATCGTGGCATCCACAAATAAGCCATCTTCTAGAAGTTCAAAGGTTTCTAGGATTTCTTGGAGCATGACTGGTTGATGATCGAAATCCATTGAAATAGCTGAATCTTCACGGGAGGGCGTCATGTCGGACCCTCATCGTTAAATTCATCTGGAGATTCCAATAAAGAGTCTCCGACCTCGGTGATTTGTTGCCAGCGTGCGCTGTCCCAGATCTCGACTTCGTCGATCGCTCCAACGATCACGCAATCTCGGTCTAGCTGCGCGAAGGAACGTAAGTCTTCAGGAACAGCAATTCTTCCCTGCTTGTCTGGAAGCACACGTGAAGCCCCCGCACCAAAAGACCGTTTAGCTGAACGGTGCCGCACATCCCCTTCTTCGGACCTAGAAGCCATGGTTTGCGCAATATCGCGAAACCTTTCTGGAGTGAGTAACGCTAGGCATCCTTCGGAGCCTTTAATTAAGAACCCACTTTGATCGAAGGACGCGCGAAAAGAGGCTGGCAGCACTATGCGTCCCTTGATATCGAGAGCATGCTCAAACTGTCCTACGAATAGTTCGTCCACGTCTTGCCTAACAAACGACCTCACATCAAGTGAGGGGGATTCCTGTGACCATGAAACTAAGTGGTACCCCACTTTGTTCCCTATCGCGCCACTTCATGCCACTTTATGACTTATTGAGGCATTCGTCCAGCCATTAGGAACATACTTTCACCACTTAGCGTCGGCAAGAATGAATGACATTGATGTAATTAACCACGGAAAGTATCCGTGAAGCGCACTCAAAGTGATGATCAATCACTTTAAGTGACTTCTTGTGATGGGTTCCGTCTACCCAGCTTCTATCCGCGTCACGCAGACAAAGGAAGCCGATTGACGATGTAGGTGCCCCACTCAGTTGGTACCCCTCGTCGTAATGCCGCCGCTACCGCGATCGGTTCAGGAGCGTACGGGGCTGCCTTAAGCTTAAATCTTGAATGCTCTGGAAGAGTGTCGCCCTTTGCCGCATTGCAAGACCTACAACAAGCCACGACGTTTTCCCACTCGTGCTGACCACCCTTACTGCGTGGGTACACGTGGTCTATGCACTCAGCTCGACGACCGCAGTACTGACAAAGGGATCCATCACGAGCAAAAACTGCCTTTCGATGCAACGGGGCCCGTCGTCGGTAAGGGGCGGCTACTTGATAACGCAGCCGAATTACTGAAGGGGCATTCAGCTTAAGGCGTTCAGAGCAAACCGAATGCTTACCTTCGTGCACCATCTCAGCCTTTTCGCCAAGCAACAGCACAACCGCTCTTCTCACTGACACTATTGAGAGCGGCCTATAACCAACATCTAACAGCAAAGCCCGCTCAGAAAGAACCGAGGGAGCCGTAGCCGTCACGATGAAGTCGACCTCCAAGTTCGGCACCAGTCGAGCCAAGCGACAAGATCTGTTGCGATACGTTCAGGTTCTGGGGTTCCATTACCCCCATACATCGTCACCAGCCGAAATTGTAAAAATTTGTCATCTGGGAGCGGCAGAAAAGGAGCCCGTCGCCACCAACGGTTTGCCGCCATGCGCCATGCCGTTGTCACACTTATCCCCCAAAGTCTTGGCCTTAGCGCTACGGCGGAGACAGCAATCAGAAATAAACGGGGAGCACCTGGGACTCTCACAGAAGCAATCCTAATCAGATCTATAGGGAACGGGGGTCGATACCTAGACCCTTAAATCCAACCGCTGCCGCGCCCACAAGGGGGGCGTCTTCGCCAAGTCCAACTCCGGAAATTTTACGACCCATTGAATAGTCAAGTCTGCAAAGAGCAGCCATCTCTCGGTTCGCTGCCTCCAGAAACACTTGCCCGAAGCCGAGGGCCACCGAACCACCTACCAATACATGCTCCAAATCCAAGAGATTCACGGCGGACGCGACTGCTCTACCCACCATCCTCCCGGCACGGGTTCTTTCATCCAAGTCAGCCTCAGCAGGCGATTTCCCTGTGCGGCGCTCTATTGCCAACCCGGATGCTTCCGCCTCCAAACAACCCCTTGCCCCACAAGCACATTTTGCCCCAGCGGGTTCAACGACGACGTGACCGATATGGCCGGCGTTGCCATCGTTCCCATCCAGAAGTTCTCCGTCGACGAACAGTCCTCCCCCCACTCCAGTCGATACGACCATCGCCATGAAGTTATTAAATCTTCTACCTGCTCCGAACCAGGCTTCACCCAGGGCCAGGGCTTTGGCATCATTATCAATGGCCACCGGAACCTGCAACGTCTCTTGAAGGCTTTCTAGCAACGGAAAATCTCGCCAAGCAGCGATATTGAGAGGTGAGACCAACGAGCCCCCACTCGACATTGGTCCCCCACAGCCAACACCACAAACGTCGAACCCAAGTTCGGACTCGAGAACTCGCGTCGCCTCTAGCGCGGATTGCAAAAGCCTCTCAGCTGGCAGAGCGTGGTCTGTTGGAACTTGGTGCCTTGCCAGCACTTCACCAGTTTCAGCTACTAACGCTGCTGCAAGCTTTGTGCCACCGATATCAATAGCGAGAGCAATCTTCTGCCTCGTCACCTAACTCAGAGGTCGTCCCGGCGGAGACGATTACGCATTCGCTCAGAAAATCCGCCCATGTTCGCTCGCATTTGGCCGCTACGGACCTGCCCTGTGACTTTTTGAAAACCGGCTTTACCCATTTTTCGTAAATTTCTCTCAACCACCACGGCACAGGCAAACATCGTAAGAAAAGCCACAAACGCAAGTCCGAAGTGCACTTGAAGGGCTGCGACCACCCCCACTAAACCCACGACGCCAAGAATCACGGCCCATTTGATGTTCCTTAAGGCATGTTTATAAAGCGTCGTTTCCCCAACCTCTCGAGCGAACTCGGGGTCAGAGTCGTAGAACTCCTTTTCTATCTCGTGGAGTATGCGCTGTTCGTCATCAGAGAGCGGCACTGATTCTTCCGTTCGTCGGTTCTTCCATTCTAGGACGAGTTACGGTTCAGATCGACATCACCTTAGGTATCTGTCGCTATTTCAGCTCGGTCGCCTCGGAAAACCAGGTCGTATAGCTGACGGGCCATACTTCTGTCGGATTCGATCCATGGCTGTCGAAAGTCTCCCCCAACTCAAGTTGTTGCCCTCAACGCCGCTTAAGGTCAATTGTTCAGGCCCTGGAGAACCCAACCTACTTAGCCCAACTCCCAGTAGTCGCACCCCTTGCTGCAGGTCAAGCTGTGCCAGTAACTCAGTCGCTTTTCCAGCTATCTCCGGCAACGTATTTACAGCGTCTTCCAAAGTTGCAGACCTTGTGACATACGACATATCTGGCCGTCGCACTTTAAGGTGAACAGTCCTTCCGGCTAGCCCTTGCTCACGCGCCCTAGACGAAACAGCATCAGCAAGTCGCACGATTTCACTGACTAACAAGTCTCGTTCATATATGTCGGAAGCAAAAGTTTCTTCATGACTGATCGACTTCCTCTCCCTATCCGAGTGAACCTCGCGAACATCAATACCTTGGCTGAGAGTTGAGAGGTGGTTTCCATGAGAGGCACCAAGTTCTTGGATAAGGAGTTCCCTGGGCACCGCCGCTAAATCTCCAACCGAATTAATTCCTAGGGCTTTCAGCTTTTCGAGAGTCGCCCTCCCAACTCCCCACAGCGCCTCGACCGGGTGTGCCTTAAGGAAATCAGTCGCCTCATCTGGGTGAACAACAAACACACCTACACCCGGTTCAACCCCATCGGGGGTTGCCTTTGGTTTAGCTGCTACTGATGCCAACTTGGCGAGAAGCTTTGAGCTAGCGACACCGACGGAACAATCCAGTCCCACAGTTTCATGAACATCATTACGAATCTGCCACGCTATTTTCTCCGAGCTACCAAACAATTTGTGTGCTCCGCCCACATCAAGGAAAGCCTCATCTAGAGCTATGGGTTCAAGATGGGGTGTAACCGAATACAAAATTTGATGCACCTGTCTCGAGATCTCTCGATAACGGGAGAAGTTGGAACGCACAAATACAGCATCCGGACAAAGATTCTTCGCCACCACACTTGACATAGCCGACCGCACGCCTTTTGAACGAGCTTCATAGCTGGCCGATGCCACCACTCCTCGTTCTGAATCGCCGCCAACTACGACAGGTTTGCCAACTAATGACGGGTCGTCCTGTCGCTCTACTTCTACGTAGAAAGCATCCATATCCACGTGCAGTATCGACAAGTCAGTCACGACTTCAGACCGCCTTAGAGCTCTTCGCGTAAATCCTCGTCACAAGAAAACCAGACTTAAATCCGTTCAACCCGAAACTCGCGGTCGCTACTTCCAAATATTCGATAGCAGTATTCACCTGTCTTTGGAAGATCATCGTTCAAGTAACCCATCAATGGTTCTCTTAGCCAGAGCTGCTGACCTTCAAGAAGTTCGTCTATGTCTTTTCGCTGGACCCACCTTGCCTCCCTTACGATCCCATCAGGATCGTCAATGTTTAATTCTCCTGCGTAGCTCTCAGCTAGGTGCACCTCGACTCGCAACGTCCAATCCATGTCAACAGCTTCCGCTGACACTGTGTAAAGCGGGCCAGTCCAATCCGGCACTATTAGACCAGTCTCCTCTTCTACTTCTCTGGTTAAACCCTCCAAAATGGTTTCACCATCATCGATAACCCCTCCTGGGGTGCTCCAGTCCGTACGACCTCCACGACGATGGTTGTGAACCATCAATATCTGATCGGAGTTACATATCACTCCTCCTGCCACAGCCCAGCTTCGCATCACAAGAGTCTGCCACCCCTATCTCTTCTTCGGCGACATCCAATACCATGCTCAGGTGGATGAACTTCCCGATCAGAAAGCAAGCTTGGGGCAACGGCCTCAAAGTTTCGAGGTGCCAAGCGCTTTGCCCTCCGTCTTGGCCCGGGCTCTGGCTTTCTCAGCGGTAATCATCGCCAGCATCTGCGGCGGTCTAATGGGCTTCGCTTTAGGCCAACTTCAGTGGAGCGAAAATGAGCGACTATGGGTGCTCGTTGTCAGCGTTATCAGTTCAATGTTCGCTTCTATCGGGGTAGCCATCGTCGCTGTTCTCGTTCTCAGAGCTATGGCAGAGTGGAGCGATGTCGCTTCTGTTAGGGCTCGACGACGGTGAGTGGTTTGCTCCCCAGCCCGAGCGAATTGCGCCCACTGCACGATTTAGCCATTGACTTGGCTAGGCGAGCAGGCGAAGTTCATGTCCGCCGCGAAACGGGCAATGTCGCTTCGAAATCTACTTCAACAGATCCAGTTAGCGACGTAGACCGTGAAGCGGAAAGCCTCATAGTCGCCGGACTGAGCGTTGCACGACCCCAAGACGCGATTCTGGGCGAAGAAGACACATCGATTCAGGGCACTTCAGGCTTTCGTTGGGTGATAGACCCACTGGACGGAACTGTCAATTATCTATATAAGTTTCCTAGCCATGCAGTGTCGATTGGCGTCCAGTTCGAGGAGACCCCTGTTATCGGCGTGGTCTTGGATACTGCTTTGAACGAACTGTATTCATCGCAAGTGGGGCAGGAATCTACGAGGAACGCCCACGACATCCAGGTGACCTCTTGCTCAGATTTGTCAATGGCCCTTCTCGGTACGGGTTTTGCGTACCAACCAACTTTGCGTCATTCCCAAGCGCTGATAATGACTGAGCTCATTTCGCAAGTACGAGACATTCGTCGTTCGGGGTCTTGTGCTGTTGACCTTTGCTCCGTGGCGAGCGGTCGTATCGACGCTTTCTACGAGACCGGGGTTCATTGGTGGGACGTCGCCGCCGGCATCCAAATTGTGAAAGGGGCTGGAGGGGTCGTCACATACGAACCCAACAAAAAACGCATTGTTGCCTCCGGTCCTAACCTCTGGGAGGAACTTAATAACGCGATAAATAAGGCGGAAACCGCTACTGGCTCCCAATCCGCTTCTCCATCGGCCAGAATTTAGCTTGTGACTATAAAGATCCTGACGATTGAGGACGACGAACGAATTCGCACCGCTGTTCGTTTTGCATTGGAAGACGAAGGTTGGAGCGTTCTTGAGGCAGAGACTGGTGAGCAGGCTTTGGAGGACTTCAACTCTATGTCCCCTGACCTGGTCCTTGTCGACATAGGGCTACCTGGCATCGACGGGTTCGAAGTTTGTCGTTCCTTACGAAGGGCAAGCGATGTCCCGATAATTATGGTTACAGCAAGAGATGACACCCATGATGTGGTTGCTGGACTCGAAGCCGGGGCAGATGACTACGTCACCAAACCCATCGCCCCAAAAGAACTTTCAGCTCGTATACGAGCCCTCCTAAGGCGAGTCAAGTCAGAAGACTCCACTTCAGCTCCTAGAACGGTAGGGGATCTTGAGATAATTCCCGAAGAGGGCGTAGTTCGTAAAAACGGCGAAGAAGTACACCTAACCAAAACTGAATTTCATCTTCTATGCGAACTTTCAGACCAGGTAGGAAAAGTGCTAAGCCGCGAACATTTGCTGGAAGAGGTCTGGGGTTACGACTATTTCGGAGATGGCCGCTTAGTTGACGTTCATGTTCGCCGTTTAAGAACCAAAGTAGAAACCGACCCTGCTCATCCTCGCCACGTTGTAACGGTAAGAGGTATGGGCTACAAACTTCAGGCGTAGCCATGAAGGTCCGCGGCCTGCTTTGGCGACGCCTGCCGCTACGAACGCGGGTAATAGGCGCATTCACCTTAGGAGCCGCTA
>MDTG01117764.1_pt1 | contig 12397 bp, 10 predicted proteins | sample 811421 | NCBI WGS metagenome assembly MDTG01 (sample SAMN05326645, study PRJNA326480) | marine metagenome | isolation source: seawater | place: Pacific Ocean: South East | collected 2011
CTGTAGTTTCAGTCGCTGCTGTAGTTTCAGTCGCTGCTGTAGTTTCAGTCGCTGCTGTAGTTTCAGTTGAAGCTTTAGTAGTTGCTGGAGCTTTTGTAGTTTCACCACCTTCTGGAGCTTTAGTAGTTACATCGTCCTTTTTAGGAGCTGCTGTAGTTACATCGTCCGTTTTAGGAGCTTTAGTAGTTACATCGTCCGTTTTAGGAGCTGCTGTAGTTGCGTCGTCCTTATTACTCTTAGCTTTAAGCTCTTTTTGTTTTGCTTTTGCTTCTTCCTTGTCTACGTCAGCTGCTAATTCTCTCATTGCCTCTTCCTCTTGATTGAGTTTAGCTTGCATCTCTTTAGCCTGAGTTTTAAGGTCTGCCTTTCTATTAGGGTCATTCGACATACCAGTTTGTTTCTTGATTCTTTCAAGTTTACCTTTGATGTCTTCTTTCTGAATAGCTTTACTAACTAAAGTACCTCTATCAGAAAATTTATCTCTTACAGCTTTTTCTAAATCATCAGCTTTTTTCTTAACAGAGTCTGCTTTAGCTTTTAATTTTTCTTTCTTAGCTTTGTTGTCTGCGTCATTTGGTAAAGTATCTTTAGCTAATTCGATAGCAACTTGATTATTTCTAACTTTGTTAACTTTCTTCATCGCCTTTCTAGCTTTAGGTGCATACCAAATTAAATCCATAACTTTGCTAGGACCTTCTTCGTTGATTTCACCTTCATTTAAAGAATTTAATTCTTCTAAAGCTGATTCAACATCTTCAGATAGTTCTTCACCGTTTTTAATGTCTTCAATAAGACCGTTAAGATTTTCTTGAATTCTAGTTGAAAGAGATTCTAAATTATTTAAGATAGCATCTACATCTTTAATAATCTCCGCTCTGATTTCTGCACCTTCAGCTTTCTTATCTATAGATACAGAATCTGTTTGGGTTTTACCTGCTGGGGAAACTGTTTGTTCCGGGTTTGATACCTCACCAGCCGCAAAGTCCTCAAATAATTTTACCTTTTTTATATTCATGATATATTTAGTTTATTTCGTACGAATTATAGTTACTGTTTATATATCATACTTATTTAATGTATTTTACAAAACTTAATATTGGGTTAATCTGGTTCACTTTTAAGCAAAAAAAGACCCTCAAAAAGAGGGTCTTTTATATATTCACTTTCTAATTAGAAATTATAGTGAGAATTTACCAGTTCCTGAGTTACCACAACCGAATGAGTAGTACTGAGTTTCTGGGTGGAATCCAGCTTCAACCAATGCGTATCTAGATTTTACAGCTACTTTAGGAGCCATAGTTCCTTCAACGATTGCTTGTACTGATTCAGCCATTAAGTAAGGCATGAATACTAAACCAGGTCCGTTACCGTCACCTTTTCTACCAACGATTACTGTATCAGAATCGAAAGCTCTAGTTGGGTCAGTGTAAACATTGATACCAGCGATAGAACCTAAAGGATAGATTGCACCTGCAACTTGGTTAGCAGTGTTAGCCATTGGGTATGCTACGAAACCTGCAACTGACTGAATAGCCGATGCTACAGCACCACCTACAACAGCGAAGTTACCAGCACCTCTTCTACCTCTTTGAGCGATTAAGTTAGCCGCTGCTAAGATGTTAGTTAAGATAGCTCTATGTCTGTCTGCTTTAGTTTCACCACCAGCTAATGCCGCGTTAGCGTCAAAGTCTAAGTTGATACCCGCTTTAGTAACGTTGTCACCAGCTAAAGTTTCGATCTTAGATAAGATGTGGTTGTTAATTGACTGAGTCAATTCGTTAGTTAATACTGACTCAACTTGAGCAACAGCGTCAACACCGAATTGTTTTAAGTCTTGTACTTGCTCTCTAGTTACAGCAGCAGCTACTTGGAAAGTTTCTGCAGCTACACTCTTAGAGAATAAGCTTAGACCCATTACTTTGTCAGCTTTAGATTCCCCTAAACCTCTTGACATAGGAGTACCATCAGCATTTCCAGAGAAACCAGGAATATGGTCTTCTAGAGCAGCGATTAATTCTACTGATGCGAAATCTGCAACTAAGTTTCCAGTACCTGTACCAGATACTTCGTAGATTTCTTTACCATCAATTCTTGAGAAAGCTCTTGGAGATAACTCAGTTAGAACCCAACCAGTTGCACCAGTACCTTCGATACCAGCATCACCTTTTACATAAGTTGGAGCTACAGAACCATCTGCATAATTAGGAGCAGCACCACCTACAACACCTCCTTCGTATACGAAGTCAAGGTAAGATAGTAATCCCATTGGTCCAGCCATAGGTACAACAGGTACTAGGTCTAAACCGATTGTTTGTGCAGCAACTTGCATTGCTAACGGTAATAATGTAGGAGCTTTGTCACCTGAACCAACTGCGTTTGCTGTTGGGAAGGCAGTGTCGCCCATACCTGCTAAGTTCATACCTGGGTTAAGAGACATGATATTAGCATCTTCATAAAGCTTGTGATTGTGGCAGTATTCTGACATCCAAGCTAGCTTTGAGCTTTCGTTAATTCCAGTTGCTTCTTCGATAATCGGAGACCAAGTGTTTCTAACTTCAGCTTCATTAATTAAATTTGCCATTTTGTTAAATTGTTTTTTTAATGGTTGTTTACGTTCATCTCTGAACTCGACTTGCTTGGACTTTCTGCTTCTTAGTCCTTTATCGTCGATAATTTATATATCTTTTTACTTTTTAAATCTTTTCTTTAAGCTTTCAGCGTAGTTAGACACATCGTAAAGTGGCTCGTCTTTCTTCTCAGTCACTGCTGATTCGTTAACTGCCGCTAACTTTTCTAGGTCAACTTTTACCTCTCTTAAATCTCTAGTTTCCCAGAAGTTTCTAACTTGATACTCAGTTTTTAGAGTGTGGTAATTAGCTTGAGCTTTGATTTGATTTTGTTTTCCTTCAGTTAAAGCTTCGAACTTTTCTTTATACTCTGTTGGCATAGCCGACATAAAGAATGGTTCAGTGTTTCTAGATTCAACTACAGCTTCAGCGTTCTCGATGATAGCAGTAATTTGAGATTCATTCATGAATGCTCTTTTAGATACTCTTCCTCTAACTTCAGTTTTAGCATCTTCGTTTAATGCATTGTACTTATCTTGTGTTGAAGATGATACTACGTTTAAGAAAGATGGATTTTCATTTTCTTTAACTTGAGCAGCCTCAACTAATGCATCTAATTTAGATGAAATTTCTTTTTTGTATGATTCTAATGGATCGTGAGCGCCATCTTCACCTTCTGCTTCCTCTTCAGATTCACCAGCTTCAGCTTCTTCAGTCTCGTCTTCAACTTCAGCATCTGATTTTACTGTTTCATCCTCTAAGTCTTCAGCTGGTTCGCCAGCTTCTTCACCTGCAGGGTCAACATCACCTTCTTCATCGTTGTTACCGATTTCTTCGATGTCACCTTCTGCATCTTCTTTTTCTTGACCTGGTTCTTCAACCTCATCTTGACCATCTTCACCTTCTTCAGCTTCAGCAACTTCTTCAGTTTCTTCTTCAGCTACTTCTTCACCTTCTTCTTCAACAACTTCTTCAGCACCTTCACCAGCTTCATCTTCAACAACTTCTTCAGCACCTTCACCAGCTTCATCTTCTTCAGCTACTTCTTCGCTTTCTTCTTCAGCTACTTCTTCGCCTTCTTCTTCAGCAACTTCTTCAGTTTCTTCAGTTTCTTCAACTTCTTCATCTTCAGCTACTTCTTTAGTACCGTCTTCGCCACCGTCAGTTTCTGGTCCAGATTCACCTTTTTCAGCTTCTTCTGTTTCATCCTCTACTTCAGCATCTGATTTTACTAATTCATCTTCTAAGTCTTCTGCTGGTTCGCCAGCTTCTTCACCTTCAACTTCTTCAGTAGTTAAACCTTCGTTGATTTGTGTTGCAATATATTCTGCATACTCAGAAACGTTTTGAATATTTTCTTTTAAATAGTCAATATACTCAAGAACGTTCTTAGATGTTTCAGTACCTTCGTTGTGTGCTTCTGCTAGATAATTAGTAAAATCTTTAACTTTACCTAAAGCTTCAGCTAAGTGCTCAGAGTATTGAATACCTTGGTCTAATTTTTCTGCAACATGCTCAGAATAAGAAATACTTTCGTCAGTCTTCTCCGCAACATGCTCTGTGTATTGAATCGACTCATCTAATTTGCCCGCAACATACTCAACATATTCTGAGAGAGTATTAACGCGTTCAACGATGTGGTCGTTATGAGACTTTACGTCTTCTATTGTGTTATCTTCGCTTTGAGCTCCGATAGACTCTTTAAGTGACTTGATTTCAGTTGCTAAGTACTCAGAATACTTTTGGAAATCTTCAGCCTTTACAAATTCTGCCATGTTTTTATTATTTATATTTTCTATATTTGTTTCTGTAATATTTTCTTTTGCTACTTCTGGAGCTTCAGCACCTTCGCCGTTCATCTCGTAAATCCATAAACCTGATTCGTTGTCGAACCCATAAGATTCGTTTACTCTCTTCAACTCTGCATTTGCAAAACCAGGGTCAGCAACTAAATCATAAGTGAATAATTGCTTGATTTTTACTTTTCCATTGGATTCAACAGCACCTGCTGCTCTGGAAGAAATTTGTAAAGGTACACCAGCATCAACTAGTGCTTTAGCTTGACGACCTGCGTCAGTGTCTAATAATCTAATTTTACCCTTTACGTGTTTGTTATCTTTGTCGTAGTAAAGCTCTTCAATAATGTGTGAAACATTTTTAAGAGATACATCAAACTGTTGTGGGTGGTCTAATTCACCTAACAGTTTAGAAGATTTAATCTTGTCTTGTAATTGCTGAATTTGAGGAACATACTCATCTTCAGTGTATATACGATTATTTTTATTCTTGGAGTCAATTTCTCCAAAGATACCTTCCAGAATGTAATCTTTGTTTTCACCCTCAGCTACTTTCAACTGAGATGAAGACATTTCTACAATCAATAAGTCATTTTTAGTTGCCATATTTATGGTTTATCTATTTTTATTATATATCTACTCTTATTATGTAATTATCTTAATACATTGTTATATAGCTAATGGGTCTTCCTCTTCACCTTCGCCTCCTTCTTCAGCATCTTTCTCGGCCTCTTTCTCTTCTTCAGCTTCTTCTGCAGATTTATCTAAAAAGTATTTAGTTAAAATATCCATTTCACCTTCCGCAAATGCGTCTTGACCATATTCATTAAAGAAATAATCTTTAAAATCGTTTTCGGTTGCAGAGGCTGTAATAGCACCTAAAATTTCAGCAGACTTAATAGTTTTACCTGAGTCTAGCGTTAAATCCTCAACGTATACTTTAGATTCTTCGCCAGCTTTTAAACTGTCTTCTTGAATAAATTCTTCAAATGTTTTAATAATCTTCATACTTTATATATCTTTTTTAGGATAAAGCTTTACATCATACCCATTGGGTCTTCTGGTTCTGGTGCCTCTGCATCAGCTTTTGCAGCTTTTGCTTTATAGGCTTTATTAGCTCTAATTTCGTCATCTGACAATTTCAAGTACTTGGTAACTAGATATTCCTGATCGAAGTAATACTCTTCTTCCATAGTTTCTTGATTAGTTGTCATTAATGAGTCTCTCATACTTGAGATAAAGTCTAATCTCAATTGCATGATTTCTTGGTCTTTTAATTCTGCAAAAACATTCTCTTCATTATATCTTAATGCCACCTGTGTTTTAAACTGTGGGTCATTCTGAAATTCAGGATATTTAAGACACATTTGAATGTAAAGAGGTTTTACTAGAATCTCTTGGAATACAGACCTTAATCTTTTAATAAATTTACCAAACTTAATTTCATCTCTTACCATACCGTCACCTGCTAATGCAAAGTCACCTCCATCTTCTTCATATAAGAATCTGTTGTAAGGAATTTTTGAGACTTGTCTTAGTTTGTCATAGAAATACTTAAGTGCTTCAGTGTCTGATAAATCTGGACCTTCACCACCAAGTGTTTCAATTTCTGGAGTTTCACCATCTTTAGAAGGTAACCAATACTCTTTTGAGAATTGTAACATTGGCTTACCATCTGTTTCTAATGTACCTGATTCGAAGTCAAAGTCAACGACTTCCTTATAGTTGTTCATTAATTGAGCAAGCGATTGTTTTGCTCTTGTTTTAGATTTACCACCAACAGGAATAATAAACTTCATTCTAAATGAAGCATTAGTCACAGCCCAGATTACTCTGGTGTGTTCCATAATTCTAAGTAGGTTAAACGATCTGATTAATCTTTCAACATAAGAAACTCTAGATGCAGTAGAAAGAGATGAGTATGAAATGTAAATAATTTGAGAATCATATAAAACTCTTTCTTTTACCGGGTCATCTTTATATTGAATCCATACTTTCTTACCATCGTCTTTATTGAAACCTGGCATAAGTGTAACAGGGTCAATCTCTTTAAAACCAATAATCTCTTTTTGGTCAGGGGAATAAATTATCTCAAATGATAAATAACCATCTACTAAGAATTTTCTAAAGAAATACCAAGCTGATTGTTCACCATTAAAACCAAAATAGTGATAGATTTGTCTAAAGTATTTGTTAAGGTCTTTGTTAACTTGGTCAGAGACATCAAGTCCCATAATATCTGGTTGAGCAAAGAAATTTTTATCATCATATACAATTGATTCATCACAAAGTATATCTAAAATATCTTCTACTTCATCATTCATTGAGAATCTTCTCAATTCATCTCTTTTACCTGGATAATCAACATCAAAGAACGGTACGTTCTTCTTCATGTTAATGTCTGCCATAGATAAGGCAGCAAATGCGCCATAAATATCATCATTATCGACGCCAAATGGATTCATCTCTGTGTAGCCAAACTGGTCTTCCATAGGACCAATAGCTTGAGATTGTCTGAGTACCATATCGTCATAACGCATACCAAAAGAACTTAGCGTCTTCAAAGCATTTGAAAGGCTAAATGGTTTTGTGTTAGAACTAAACGGTCCGTTTCTTTTTTCAGTAAATCCTGCCATAATATAGTATTATTTCTGTTTTATATATCTCATTTATTTAGGTGCTTTCTAAAGGCAGCTCTAACCTGCCCTATACTTGAATTATTTAACTCTAAAAAATCACATAGAACTATCCTAGCCCAATGTTCATAAGAAACTACAACTTGTTGTTTTTTCCTACTTGGAGCATATTGTCTAATAGCAAAATCAAATCCATATCTCTTTAAAAAATTCTTAGCACCTTGATATGAAAATTGAAGAGGAGCTTGACTCCTTGCATTTTCTTTTTTATTGCCTCTTGTTTGTCCATTAATATAACCTTGATATTGCTCATATACAAAATCAAGTAAATCTTCTTTAACTGGAACTGGTAACATATTTAGATTTATACCCATATCATTGCCGTTATCAGCTCTATCTAAAGCTAAAACTACTGGGTTACTATCCCACCAAAAAGCTGAAATTGGATTATCATATCTAAACACATACATCTTGCCAGGTTGAAAATTTCCACCAGATCTGGAAACTGAATTTTCTCTAACAGCTTTTTTACTGTCTTCAAACCAATCTTCAGCTTCAGCTCTAGCTCTCTTTTTGCCACCTGCGTCTCTACTTAAAGCCCTTATTTGTCGTCTAACTTCTCCCATTATTTAAGAGTTTTTTCAGTTAATACGATAAATCTCCATCCTCTGTTTTCACACCAAGCATTTGCATACGCATACTTATCTCTATTCTTGATATATTGCTCGGCTAAAAATTTATAGGATTTAAGTGCCTTTTGAGATTTCTTTAAAGGCGGTCTAGGTTTTTTAATCTGTGCTTCTGGTTTTATTTCAACCAACCACTCAACTGGACCTTCATCATTTTCTCCAGAAGTTTTCATATAAAAATCGGGATAATATTTATGTTCCTTTTTATCCATAGTGTACATATACTTTATCTCGACTGGCTCACTTGACCATTTTAATACATTATCTTTTGTGTCACACATAATCATAAACTTTCTTTCCCAAGAGGAACGATAAATTATCGGTGTTGGACCGATATATTTTTCTGGTTTTGTTGGTTCAAAATAGCCTTGTACAAATCCAGAGTTTCCCGTGGGTTTTAAGTTCTTTATCGACATTAGATGTTGAACATGCCGGATTCTCCACCATTTTTAGTGTTAATTCTATCCATTGACATAGTGTTCTTATATTTTTGTGGGTGAATTTTATTCCATCCTTTTGCATAACCTCTCTTTGCTATTTCTGTAAAGTAAGCAAATGCATTTGTGTATTTTGGATTAAAATTTCTCCAGTATTTTAGTAAATCTAATACCGCGAATTGAAGACAATCATTTCTATCATCCTCATTCAGATAAACTAATTTTCTAATCGCTCTTTCAGAGAGTAGTATTAGCATCTTTTCTGCATCGGGTGTCAATTTGTCTGCTTCTAAAGACAGTACAATTTGGTCATATAAATCCCGATTATTTAAGTAGTTCTTTTTTCTAGGCACCTCTATATTGTTTATTGATATGTATTATATGAAAAAAAGCCCGACTGTTTCTCACAACGGGCTTTTCATGAAAAGGTTGTAGCAACGTTATTATACTGTGTCGTTGCTTGATATGTTAATCTTATACTTCTCTATTCTAAATGGATTATCTTCGTGAAATACCGTTAATATGTCGTTCTTTCCTGCTTGATTATATTCTACTGCGTCTACCTTTAATTCTGCATCTGTTGCTAGACCTTCAACCTCTCCATTAATTGTTGCACTGACATAACCATCTTCAATGCCTAAAAGTTCTTCATTTTGTAAATCCTCTAATTCTTCAGAAATTCTAGTAATTTCACTACTAATTAAATTATCAGCAGCTTTAATATCTGGTAAATTTCTGTCAGCTTCAGCTAATCTTCCCTTTTGGTCATGTAAGAATGATAACATCTCCTTAAATAAATTAATCTTTTCAGCTTTAGCTTCTCTTCTTTGCTTAAATGATTCTAAAACATCTAAGAACATGTAGTCTACATTTTCTCCTGTTTTTTCAGAAACAAATTCTATTGCAGCATCTGCTAAGAATTTTGAAAATTTAGAAATCTTAGTTTCTTCATTTATTCTATAAACAAAAGCATTGTTTTCAGCTCTCATAGAAAGCGTTGTGTAGCCGTTAGATTTTATCTCAGTAACGAAATCTAAAATCTTGTAATTATCAAAGTTTGTTCCAGCTCTTTGGAAAGTTTCCAATAAAGCTTTGTCTTCATATTTGATATATCCAGAAGCAAAGCACGCTTCAGCTAGAGAATCTTGATTTGCTATAGCAAATTCTATTTTACCAGCTTTGTAAGTTTTATCTTCATTGTTGTAAGTGAATTTCATTACAGTTGAAGATTTGTAAGCTTCTTCTAATGCTGCTTCGTTTTCAGCTAATTCTTTTGTAACTTCAGTCAAAGCGTTTCCACCTTTTCCAGAAACCTTTAAGTTCTTAGAAGTTTCTTTTAAGAATGATACTTTTTCTGTTAAATCTAAAATCTTATCGAAGTTTTCTAAAGCACCTTCTTCTACTTTAGAGACTCTATTTTTACTATTGTAATCGTAATAGAATTCAATAGTAGAATCTGTAAATGTAAATAAACTTTGAGCTGCTACTAAAGATTCAAAAACATCGTTTGTTTTTTCTAATAATTCGATATGACTTCCTGTTATTTTAAAGTTTCTTCCCGCTGCATTGAACACATATCCTTGTCTCTGCTCATACACTGGAGAAATAACTTTTTTGTTTACTGAATTTGTCATGTTGTAAAATTTAATTTTTATATTCTTATACTATATATCAGTCAAATTATTCGTCTATTTTATCTCCCCATGGATAGTTCTTACCTTTTACAGTGTAACTGTCTCCAAGTAAGCTATTATCCTGCTCTGTATTAGATGGTCGAGTTAACTGGCTATTACCAATAGTGAACATCCTATTTGACTGTTTTCTTCTTCTACGAATTCTCTTAATTTGAGTTTCTGTAGTTAATTCATTGCCCAATGTGCCGATGACATCTGGGTGGGAGCAATCTTTTCCTATTTCAGTTTTAATCCAAGAATCTCCATTAGATTCCCATTTAGCAGGTTCATATTTATCATAATATACATTAGGAGAAACACTTGGATCGATGAATCCGTTAGGGTCGCCATAGTCACCACATATAGCATTAGCATAAAATGTTCTTGTAAATTTTCTGTAAGTGTCTTCTTCAAAATCAAAAGAAGGTATGAAAGAATTTATTTCTAAAGAGAATGTTACTTTATGGTTTTGTTTATCGTCAAATCCGTATTCTATAGGTCTTTCTTGTGTATAATCATCTGGCATAACATATTCCGAAGAAATTCTATATGTACCCTCATCTAAATGACCTGCATCAACATGATAGAAATTTGCTTTATACATTTTTTTGACAATGGCTTCTGTTACTTTAAATAAATCTAGTTGACTAGATACCAAAATTTCAACGTCTACTCCAATAACAACTGGAATCATTTCAAATTCTGCCATATAACCTTCCATCAAACCTTCTTCATTCATCATCATATAATTACCTAAATTTCTCTTATTGATTAATTTAGATGGGTCAACTGAAAATGAAGTTAGATTGACAATACCTCTTGGTACTTTATCGTAATTACCGTCCGCGAATTCACCATCAGGGTCACAAGTAAGTCCATTTACATTTGAGAATAAGAAATTATCTTTCATAAAATTCTCATCACCAGATACTGCATAAAAGAATGGCACGTCCACCTCAACACGTTCGTCGTTTGATATTTGTCTAAAGAAACTTAATTTATTATTTAAGTCTGCTAACAAACCAACAATAACGTGTCTGATAACTGAATCGTCTTTATTAAACTTTAAATTATATGTAGCCATGTTTTATATATCAGCTTTTGATAGAAACAAAAAATGGCCTAGAAAGGCCATTCTTTGATTTTTAATTCAATTGTAATGTTATGCAGTACATTCTAGTTGCGGTGGTATAGAACCGATAGTAAAGTCTGGAATTGCATTTGAATCCCCTTCACTTACAACTACAATGTGATTGTCAGGCGCTTCACCGTCAGAGATGATTACTGTTTGTAAATCGTAACCTTCACCCAATGTGAACGCTGCACCTTCAGGAGCTTTCATTAAGAATTGTGTAACTCCTCCACATGCTGTAATTCTCCAATATGTGTATAAGTTTGTTGGCTCATTTCCACCTGGAGCTTCTGAGTTAGGCCAATTAGTCCAAAAATCAGTATCAGCTTGTAAAAGATATGTTCTTGCAGCTGATGCTGTAAGAAAATCTTGACCTGATAATTCTTCTGCTGCTGCAATAAATTCAGCACCAGTAGTTACTCTTTTAAAACCAACATAAGCTTTAACTGAACCTGGTGTACCGTCACTTCCTTGGTCACCTTGTGTATGATTACCTGGCACATCTGCGTATGCTATAATGTAACCTGATATATCTTCATCTGGACCCATATACCAATATGGAATTCCACTTCCTGCAAAATCTCCATTGGATGGAGCGTTTACTGTTAATTTACCGTAATTAGTACTACCCAATGGGGCTGCTGCGTCGTTAAGATTATATCCAAATGCTCTTGCTGTTGCCATAATTATTAAATGTGTTTATTTTTATTATATATCTTAGTCTATTGATTCAATTGTAAACTTAGAGAATCCGTTCTCCCTGTAGATTTGAATCTTCTTATCGAATATCTCATGTGGAAGAACAGAATGGTTGATTACAAATGTATTTATCTTATGTTCTTTAATGACTTGATTTAGAATTTTTAAGATATTGTAAACTCCATCATGGTCTACAGAAGACAATAACTCGTCTAAGAATAATAAGTTTAGTTGTGGAAATCTTAATTTTAAGATTTTAATAATTGCAATGATAACGATAAAATCTGCCTTTTTTCTCTCTCCAGTAGAAAGAGTCATTGGATTAATATCTTCACCTAAATGATTAATAATACAATTGAACTTCTCATCAAATCTAATATGAAAAGGTAAGTGCATTGTTTGTGCCATTGCAGCTATATTAGTATTAAGTCCTGGTAGAATAGTTTTAACAGCTAAATTCTTTACACCATCTTCACCTAATATTTGTTCTACAATTTCCATAAAATTATAGTCTGCATTTAGACCATCTTTACTTGCAGATTTAGTAGCTTCTTTTTCTTCAAACTCTGTAATAAGATTTCTTAAATGATCGAAGTCAGCTCCTTCTGGTGCATCTTTTAATTTTAGCAACTCATCTTTAAGTTGCTTCATTGTAAACTTATTCTCTCTAATTTGACCTTCTATCGTCTGTTTTGCTGTCGATGCGTCATTAGCCTTAGTTTGAAGACTATCCATTTCAAGCTTAATCGACTTAATAGTCTCTGTATC
>MDTG01352058.1_pt1 | contig 12397 bp, 10 predicted proteins | sample 811421 | NCBI WGS metagenome assembly MDTG01 (sample SAMN05326645, study PRJNA326480) | marine metagenome | isolation source: seawater | place: Pacific Ocean: South East | collected 2011
GGTTACAAAAAAATGAATACAGAAAGTGTTAAACTTTTCACTCTAGACAATTTATACATAACTGGAGAAAAAAGTCTTAATTTTATAATTAAAAACAAATTATCTCTTTACACTAACAGCAAAAGTCAAAGTCTTTTAGATATAAAAATAAACCTTTTAAAAAAAAGGGAGGTCAAAGAAAAAAAATCAAATAATCAAGTAAACAAATATTCTATAAGTCTAAATTTTAGTGCTAGTGTTATCGAAAAAAATACTGGAGAAAAATTTAATTTTAATAAGACAAATATTTCAGATTTTGTTAGAGAACCTACGGTGATAAATACAAAAAAAAATGAGGAATACAAACTTAAAATTTTAGCTGAACAAATCACAGAAGAATTTCTAGATTTTTTAAATACAAATTTACAGTAAATGATTTTAAAAAGTACGATTGTTGAAAATAATTTAAGTACATTAAAAGACTATAATCCAGTTATTTTTTACGGAGAAAATGAAGGACTCAAAAACGATTTAAAAGAACAAATAAAGATTAAAGCCAAAACTGCTGAAATAATTACTTTATTTCAAGAAGAAATTTTACAAAAAAAAAACTTGCTAGAAAAAGAAACTAGTAATTTATCTTTATTTGAGTCAAAAAAAATTATTTTAATTAATGAAGCTAATGATAAACTTTACGACATAATTATAGATATTAACGAAACAAACTCTAAGGATTGTAAAATTATAATTTTTTCTGATGTTTTAGAAAAAAAATCTAAATTAAGAAGTTACTTTGAAAAAAACAATAAAGTAGGAATAGTGGCTTGTTATAAAGATAATAAAGCACAGTTAAGAGATTACATTTTAAAAAGATTGAGTGAATTTAAAGGAGTTAACAACGAAATAATGGAATATTTAATTGAAAACTCTAATCATGAAAGAGAAGTAATAAGAAATGAAATTACTAAGATCGAGGGTTATTTTATAGATAAAATTATTAATAGACCTGAATTAGAACGACTTTTAAATTATAAAAAAACAAGCGATGTAAATGAGTTAATTAATGCATCTCTACTTAAAAATAGAAAAAGCTTAAACACTATTTTAGGTAATCAGCTAATTTTTGAAACAGATATATTTAATTATTTATTTAAATTAGATCAAAAGATATCTACATTGCTACAAATAAAAATTAATCAAAAAAATTCCGAAAGTAACCTAAGCAGTATTATAGAAAAAATGAGGCCGCCCATATTCTGGAAAGATAAACCGGACTATACTAATATATCAAATATTTGGAGTTTAGAAAAACTTAAAAAACTTAAAAATAAAATATCTGAAATAGAATTATTTATGAAATCAAAATCAGAAATTAAAAAAGAAATAATATTAAAAAAATTATTAGTAGAAATTGCTGAATAGTAAATTAATTCTTCTTTAATAAATTAATGATTAACTCATACTGATCAAGATTTTTATATTCAACAGATATTTTACCTGAATTGTTTTTTTTATTAACTATGCCAACTTTTAAACCTAAAATCTCTTCTAGTCTTTTAGCTTCATTTAAAATATTTGGGTCTTGAAAATTTTTTTTTGTATTTTTTGATTTTCTAGTTAAATCTTCAACCATTCTTGCACTAAGCTTTTTTGTAACTATTTCCTCAGCAATTTCAGAAGCATTTGACAAACTTATAAGAGGTCGAGCTTGGCCAGCTGTTATTGATCCTTCACTTAACATTGAGATTACATCCTCGGGTAATGACAATAATCTCATTGTATTACTTATGTGACTTCTACTTTTAGACATAAATTTAGATATTTTTTCTTGATCATAACCAAATTCTTCATTTAATCTCAAATATCCTTTAGCTTCTTCAATTATATTTAAGTCTTCTCTTTGAATATTTTCTACAATAGCAACTTCGAGAGATTCATTGTTATTTAAATCTAGAATAACTATGGGTACTTCATGAAGACCAGCTTCTTGAGCTGCTAGCCATCTTCTTTCGCCTGCAATAATTTCGTATCTCTCATTATCATTTTCATCTATACGCACAGCTATAGGTTGTATAAGTCCATTTTTCTTTATTGAGTTCGCAAGCTCAGATATTTTTCCTTTGTCAAAATTTGTTCTGGGCTGAAATCTGTTTCTATTTAAATCTCCTATTAACGCTTTTTTTTGAGATGTCTGAATTAATTCTCGTTGGATGCTATCTTTTTGATCTCCAAATAATGCCGACAAACCTCTTCCTAATCCTTTTTTTTTATTATCTATCATGCAGCACTATCAACTGTTTTTTTTTTATTTGTAAATTCTTCAGCTAACTCAAAATATGATTTACTACCTAAGCAATTTTTGTCATAAATAACACATGGTAAACCATGCGATGGTGCTTCCGATAATCTTACGTTCCTTGGTATGACGGTTTTATAAACTTTTTCTTTAAAAAAATTTCTAGCTTCTTTATCAACTTGTGAGGATAGTTTATTTCTCTTATCAAACATTGTTAGTAAAATTCCCCTAACTTTAAGATTAGGGTTCAAATTAACTTTTATGCGATCTATTGTTTTGACCAGTTGAGTTATTCCTTCAAGTGCAAAAAACTCTGTCTGTAGAGGAACCATTAATTCATCTGATGCCACTAAAGCCATTATTGTTAGTAAGCTCAAAGATGGTGGGCAATCTATAAAAATATTGTCATATTTTGATAATAAATTATCTTTTTCATTTAATATTTTTTTTAAAAAAAAAGCTCTGTCTCCATCATTAGCTGTTTCTACTTCTAGACCAGATAAATTTACGTTTGATGCTATGACATCTAAATTTTTAATATTAGTTTTTTGAATAACCTCTTCTAAATTGATTTTTTTTATTAAAAGATTGTAAACATTTCTGTCTTCGTCGTTGTTTGATTTTCCTAAACCTGTCGTAGCATTACCCTGTGGGTCTAGATCAATTATTAAATTATTTTGACCCAAAATGGACAGTGATGCTGCTAAATTGATAACAGTGGTGGTTTTTCCTACGCCACCCTTCTGATTTATAACTGCTATTGTAGACCTATAGTTCATCTTTATTCCGCTTCGATAATAATGATCTTCGAATCAACACTTGTTATACTTTTTTCTATCTTATACTTGTATTTAGGTCCTAGAGATACATTATTTATTTCTTCCTGTGCATTCTTTCCCTTTAAAATTATCAATTTGTGAGGTTTTACAGTGTTTTCACGTGAAATATTGATTATTTCTTTAAGTTTTTTAAAAGCTCGACAAGTTATATAATTAGTAGATATTTCCTCTGAATAAACATTTTCTTCAACTTTTGCATTTAAATTGAATTTTTTTATCATATTATTCAGGAATTCTCTTTTTACAGGAGATTTTTCATATAATTTCACGTGAAATTTAGAATTACTATTACTAATAGCTAAAACTAGTCCAGGAAAACCACCTCCCGAACCTAAATCAGCAAGGTTATGTTGGCTAGAAAAGTTAATAAAAGATAATAATTGAGCGGAATCCAAAATGTGCCTAATCCAGAGTGATTTTTCAGTGTTTTTGGATATTAAATTATAACGAGCGTTATAAATAAGCAATTCCCTTGAGAACTCTTTCAATTTATTGATTGTATTTTCTTTGAATAAATAATTTTTTATTAAAATTTCTATAACTTTCTTCTCGTGCATCAACCAGACACTTTATATTTTTGTTTTTTGACATGAGACAGCAGTATTGTAGCTGCAGCTGGGGTTACGCCATCTATTCTTAGAGCTTGACCTAGTGTTGATGGCCTAATTTTTTTTAACTTTGACTTAATCTCGTTAGACAGCCCATTTAACAATTCGTAATTTATACCCCTAGGTATATGAATTCCCTCATCCTTTTTGAAAGAATCTATATCTTGCTGCTGCCTGTTAAGATATCCTTTGTAGTGAGAATCTATTACAACTTGATTCTCAATCGAGGCATTATGAAGAGGAATATGTGGAAATATTTGCCTTATTTTTGCCATATTCACATTTCTTTGACCTATTATATCTAAACATGATCTTTTCACTCCATCCATAGCAATTTTAATATCATATTTCCTAGCTTCGTTAGGTGTAAGATAATTTGTTTGCAGCGATTCAGTTAATGCAAGGATATTTTTTTTCTTTTCTAGAAATATTTTTTTTCGATTGTCTTTTACTAATTCCAAACTAATTCCTATTTCTGTTAATCTTTGATCAGAATTGTCAGCTCTTAAAGTCAACCTATATTCTGCTCTTGATGTAAACATACGGTAAGGTTCAGAAACTCCTTTTGTAATTAAATCGTCTATCATCACACCAATATAAGATGTTGAACGATCTAAAATAAATGAATCTTTTTTCAAAACTTTTAAAGCTGCATTAGCCCCTGCCATTAAACCTTGAGCAGCAGCTTCTTCATAACCAGTTGTTCCATTAATTTGACCGGCAAGAAATAATGATTTAATTTTTTTAGTCTCAAGAGTGGAGTATAGCTCTCTAGGATCAACATAATCGTACTCAATTGCGTATCCTGCCCGCTTCATCTTTACCTGCTCTAAACCCTTTATATTAGCCAATATTTGAAGCTGTACTTCCTCAGGAAGAGAAGTTGAAATACCATTTGGGTAAACAGTATTGTCCTTTAATCCTTCAGGCTCTAGAAATATCTGGTGCTTCTCTTTTTCTTTAAATTTTACAATCTTATCTTCAATTGCAGGACAGTATCTAGGGCCAACACCTTTTATATTTCCTGAATACATTGCGCTCTTTGAAATATTATCGCTAATAATTTTATGAACAACATTATTGGTATAAGTCATTCCACATTTAATTTGTTTATTATGAATTTTATTTGTTAAAAATGAAAAATAATATGGATCTTCGTCAGCAGGCTGCATTTCTAAATCATTATAATTAATGGTGTCCCCATCTAATCTTGGTGGTGTTCCAGTTTTAAGTCTACCAATTTTCATTTGATACTTTGCTAATTGTTCACTTAATCCAGTAGATGGTTTCTCATCGAAACGGCCAGCGGGTATTTGGTTCTCACCAATATGTATTAATCCATTTAAAAATGTACCAGTTGTTAAAATTAATTCCTTGCATTTAATTTCTGCTCCACTTTGACATAAAAAACCAACAACTTTATTTTCAATGTCATCAAATATGAATTTTATGACTGGATCAGCTATTACAGTTAAATTTTGGTAATTTAATAATATTTTTTGCATATGTTCCTTGTAAAGAGCTCTATCAGATTGGGTCCTTGGCCCCTGAACTGCGGGTCCTCTACTTCTGTTGAGTAATCGGAATTGGATACCTGATTTGTCTGCTACAATGCCCATAAGGCCGTCAAGAGCATCTATCTCTCTCACTAAGTGTCCTTTACCTAGGCCACCTATGGCTGGGTTACATGACATTTCACCTATGGTATCTATTTTATGTGTAAAAAGAGCAGTATTGACACCGATTCTAGCGGATGCAGCAGCTGCCTCACAACCAGCGTGCCCTCCACCAATAACCACCACTTCATACTCATGTATTTTCATAGTATGAATGTATCTGTCTTGATTAATATTACAAGCTGTATTTTATTTACCAATACAAAAATCTTTAAAGATTGATCCGAGTATTTCCTCAACATCAACTTTTCCAACTATGCTTCCAAGATGTCTTGTGGCCATTCTTAAATCTTCCGCTGCTAGTTCAATATCTTTATTGTGATCCTTGTTCATAAACTTATCGATTTCTTTTAAACACTCATTTAACTTAGCTCGATGTCTCTGCCTTGTAATTAACGTATTATTATTTGAAGTAAATTTATTACTTAACTTATCTTTTATTTTTTTAATAAGAATATTTATATTTTTATTATCTTTAACAGAAACTAAAATAGTATCAGTATCGAATTTGTGATTCTGTTTATCATCAATATCTGATTTATTTAGAAGAACTATTGAGTCTTTATTAATTAAATCTTTGATTTTGTTATTTATTACTTTCGATGAATTATCGATCATAATAATTTTTAGGTCGGCTTCCTTTGATTTATCTAGAGCTAGTGAGATACCTTTTTTCTCCACCTCATTTTTAGCTTCTCTAATTCCAGCTGTATCTGCTAAAATAATAGGGTATCCATCTACATTAAGAAATACTTCAATAATATCTCTTGTAGTTCCTTCTCCCTCTGAAACAATTGCAACTTCTCTTTTAGATAAAAGATTTAACAACGATGATTTACCTGCGTTTACATCTCCTATAATTGATACTTTAAAACCATCTCTTATTTTTTCACCAATTTTGTTGTCCTCTAAAATTTTTTGAATATCATGATGTATACCTGTAATAGATTTATGAACCTCCTTAAGAACTTTTTCAGGTAGATCATCTTCGGCAAAGTCTATTTTAGCCTCTATGTACGAAAGTGATTTAATGAGTTTTTCTCTTAATTCATTGTAGTAGTTAGAAGCATTCCCCTGAGTTAATTTAATTGCTTGCTCTCTTTGAAGCTCTGTTTCTGCATGAATTAAATCACTGATGCTTTCAGCTTTAAGTAAATCTATTTTGTTATTCTGAAATGCAATTTTTGTAAATTCTCCTGGTTCTGCTAATCTGCAATTACTCTCTTTAGATAATACATTTAAAAATTTATTAATAACTGCGTTGCTACCATGTACATGGAATTCTGCTAAATTGTCTCCAGTAAAACTATCAGGTTTTGGGAACCACAATAATAAACCCTCATCTATTAAAGTATGATCAGATGGGTCATAAAATTTACAATAATTAATATACTTAGATTTTATATCTTTTTCTTTTGTAATCTTTTTTGAAATTTCTAAAACATCTGTTCCAGAAATACGTATTATAGCAATTCCTGAAGGAGGACGACCTGAAGATAAAGCATAAATATTCATTTCAATTATAAAAACTTGTAAAACTATATTTCTATACATATTACACTCAATTTGCTATTTTCTTTTATGCTTAATTTAGTAAATAGTTTTTTTTCAAAAGGCTTAAGAGAAATAAATTTATTAAATAAATTATTATATCTAACTCTCTCATTTACATTATTTTTAGGATTGTACTTTGGTGAGGACACCTCAGGAGGTGGAACTATCACTGATTTTTATAGTACTTTTCCAGCTGTAGAAGACCCTCTAAATTTTAGAGATGACATAAATTGGCATTTTCCACTTCATTATTATTTTGCTGGATTTTTTTACTATATATTTGGTTCACAATTTTATCTAAAGTTTTTTTTTGTAGTTATAACAATTTTTTTACCTTTTGTTTTTTATTCATGCTTAAAAATCAAATATGAGAGTTTAAATAAAAATAATCTTTTTTTGTTTTCTTTAATTTTATTTTTATTGCCTGCTCTACGAACTTCTGCTATTTGGCCAAATTCTCATTTAACAGCAACATTTTTCTTTTTAGGTTCTTTGTATTTTTTTATCAAATGGGAAAAACAAAAAATACTTAACAGAATTAACTTAAATTTATTTTTATCTCTTTTATTGATGGCGCTTGCTGTCTACACGCGTCAATTATATGCAATAGTATATTTATATTTTGTATATATTTTTTTTAAAAAAATGGACTTTAAATTTTTTTTAATAACATCGACTTTAATATTTGTCTTAGCTATACCAGGTTTTTATTTGGTCCTTAACTGGCCCAAAACTTTAACTTTGTCTTTTGACTCAAATTTACAAAATAGTATTTTAATTAACACATCTATTACTTCTTTTTATTTGATACCATTTTTTTTAATTAATTTTATATTCAATAAAAAAATTAGTTTTAAAAATAAATATTATATAATAACTTCGCTGTTTTCAGCTCTTTCAGTATTAATACTTTCTAACTATTTTAATTACAATTTTAGATTGGGTGGAGGTGCATTTATTAAACTGTCCATTTTAATTTTTAATAATTTAAATTTATTTTATTTCACATCATTTGTTGGATTGTTCCTTATAGGAATATTATCAAAAAAAAATTTTAGTAATATTATCTTATTTGGCCTTGTAATTTTTGGTTTTTCAGCTTCTATAATTCCCCAAAAGTACTTTGAACCATTTATTTTAATTATATCTCTGCTTTTGTTGGATACTGATTATTTCAAATCTTTTCTTAAAAATAAAATTAAGATTAATTTGATTTTCATTTACTTTACATTTTATTTGTTATTTGCCATTGTGAATGATATCTATAATTTTAATTCAAGCATCTAAAACAACTAAAAGTGAAAACAACTTACAAAATTACAAGATTCTTATTAATGCCAATAATAATATTGGCAGATTTTTTACAAACTAATTTTACTAAACATTTTACACCTATGAATATGGGGCCTGTTACAGAACCTAGTTACACTGCTGAAATAAAAAAATTTTTTTCCAGTAAGGACTACGTTATGGATTTTGGATGTGGCATTGGATATTTTTGTAAAATTTTTGATAAAAAAAAATACGTAGGTTTGGAAATAAATTCAAAATTTATTAAAAGAGCAAAAGAAATAAATGCACATTACATGTTTAAAAACTTTAAAGATAAAAACATAAAAAAAATAACAAAAAAAGTAAATGCTGTATTAATAAATAATGTTTTGCACCACATGTCTGATGAACAAATAAAAAATGCCATTAGATTCATAAAGCAAAATTCTACAGGGGAAAAGGTTAAGTTAATAGCAATCGAGCCGGTATTCCCTAAAAAATTTTTTTCATTACAATTTTTTTTAAAGGCTTTAGACATTGGTAATTATATAAGAACTACAAGTGAATATAAAAAGATTCTTAAAAAAAATTTTAAAATAAAAAAAAATTACACCCAAAAAGTAGGTATAGCTAACTCGGTTATATTTTTTTGTGAACTTAAAAAATAGTTAATTATAAATTCCTTTGTCAGCAACAAACCTACTAAAACTTTTAATTTTTTCATTATTTCCAATATTTTTCAGTAATAAATTTTTAAGAGGATCGATATATTTATTTTTTTTGAAAAAGGTGTGAGTAAAATCTATACCCATTCCTAATAATAAATTTTCTGGTTTTCTTTGTTCATAAAATTTTTGTAAAACAGATGAATTTTTAAGATCAAGTCCTAATTTTAAATTGTAATCAATAATCTCATATAATTTCTTAATATCCCTTATAACCAAGTTAAAACCTTGCCCTGCTAAAGGATGTACAGAATGCAAACCCTCACCAAGAATAAGTAGATTTTTTTTGTAGTAATTGACTTTTAAGTCCAATTTAATAGGAAAATTTTGAACGTCACATATTGAAAGATTTTTTTTAGTGTTCAAAAATATTTTTAATTTTTCTAAAATCAATTTTTCTAATTTATTTTTATTGTTTAAGAAAAATTTTTTTTCTATACTCCATACAAACGAAAATTCTTTTTGGTTAAATGGTAAAATTGCAAAAGGCCCTTCATCTAAAAAATATTGTTTAGCATTTATACAATCTTCATTATGCTTAACGTAGCCTACAACAGAAATTTCTTTATAATCCTTATTAATACTTCGATTATTAGTCAATGATTCATACAAATTAGAATTATTTCCTAAACACAAAATTTTTAGATCATATTTTTCTTTTAAGTCATTAATTGTTTTGATGTTTTTACTTATAAAATTAACTTTTTTATCTTTTAATAGTTTTGTTAATAAAGATTTAAATTTTAGATTTTCAAAAACATACAAAATATTTTTTTTATCATCAAAATTTAAAAAATTATTAAATTTTCCATCGTATTCAAAAAAAAGATTAATTTTTTTATTTGGCCAAAATATATTTGGTTTTAACCCTCCTATGATTTTATTGAGAAAATTATAATTGCTATGTGAAATAGCTGTTGTTCTTTTATCTTGAATGTTCTTTGAATTTTTATTGCTATAATAAAGATCTATATCAATATTAAGGTTTTTTAGCACATTAGCTAGGGTTAGACCTGATAATCCGTTTCCAATGATACATATTTTGCTATTTTTCATATTATAAAATTTTTATAGGTTTCATAAAAATGGTAAAAAGTAATCTAAACGATTCGCCATGAATACAAATTATTTAAACAGTTTAACAAATTTTTTAAAAAAACGAACCTTTGAGTTTGTTGGATTACTGCTGATTTCTTTAAGTATAGGCTTAATAATATCTTTTATTACATATTCTCCTTCAGATCCATCATTTGTTTATGGAAAAGAAAACATAACAATTAAAAATTTTTTTGGAATCTATGGAAGTAATGTTTCTGATTTTTTGCTTCAAAGTTTTGGTTTGGTCTCTTTTTTACTTCTTGCAACTTTGTTTTCTTGGGGAATTAAGTTGCTTATAAAAAAAGAAATAAAGCAAGTGATTTTAAAATTACTCTTTGTGGTATTATATTTGTTATTTGGTTGTTCATTTGTGTACATTACATTTAATAATTCCTTTTGGCTTATAGATAATGGCAACTCTGGTTTTGTTGGAGAGATTGTCTATAATTATATTTATAAATTTTTCCCATTAGTAAATAATGACTATTTTAATTTTGTTTTAATTTTTACAACTATTTTATTTTTTACTTTTGCAACAGGTATAAATATTTTAAATTTAATTAAAAAAGCTTTTAATTTAACTAAAATAAAAAATAATAAATCAAATATAAATTCTGAAAATTTTTCTTTAGAAATAAAAAAAGATGAAAAAATTGAAAAAATAAATCAACAAAGTTTTTTCTTTGAAAAAAAAAATACCGAGGAAATAAAAAAAGTAAATTTTAAATTACCTTCTATAGATTTTTTAGAAAAAAATGCGCTAAGAGCATCTCCATCTGATCTAAATAAAAATAGACCTGACTCTGATTTTATGGAAAAAATTCTACTAGACTTTGGTGTTGATGGTAAAATTAAAATGATTAATAATGGACCAGTAGTAAGTTTATACGAATTTGAACCAGCTGCCGGAGTAAAAGTTTCAAAAATTATAAATCTTTCTGATGATTTGGCGCGTAACACCAGCTCAACATCTGCAAGAGTTGCCGTTATTCCTGGAAAAAATACAGTGGGTATTGAAATACCAAATGAAAATAGAGAGGGTGTTTTGCTTAGGGAAATAATTTCTAATGAACGGTTTCAAAAGAAAGACATAAGACTTCCAATAGCTTTAGGGAAAAGTATTTCAGGCACACCTATTATTGGTGATTTAACATCAATGCCTCACTTATTAATTGCGGGTACTACTGGATCTGGTAAATCAGTTTGTATTAATACGATAATAGTTTCATTGCTTTATAAGCTTAGCCCTGACTTATGCAAACTAATATTAATAGATCCAAAAATGTTAGAGCTGTCCGCTTATGAAGGGATACCCCATCTTTTAACGCCAGTGATAACAGATGCTAAAAAAGCGACTTCTGCTCTTGGATGGACAGTAAGAGAAATGAACAACAGATATAAATTGATGAGTAAGGTGGGGGTAAGAAACATAGATGGATATAATTCAAAACATAAACTTAAAATGCCTTATATTGTTGTTGTCGTGGATGAGATGTCCGACTTAATGTTGGTAGCAGGAAAAGAGATTGAAAATTACATACAAAAACTTTCTCAAATGGCAAGAGCTGCTGGAATTCATATTATAATGGCTACTCAAAGACCGAGCGTTGATGTGATAACTGGTACAATAAAAGCTAATTTTCCAACCAGAGTATCTTTTCAAGTCAGTTCTAAAATAGACAGCAGAACTATACTAGGCGAACAAGGAGCTGAACAATTACTAGGCAAAGGTGATATGCTTTTTATGTCCTCAGCAAACAGAATAGTTAGGATTCATGGACCTTATGTTTCAGAACAAGAGATAGAAAAAATAACAAACATTCTTAGGTCCCAAGGAACACCTGACTATATTGAAGAGATTACTACTGAAGATAAAGAAAGCACGGATTTAAAAGAAGCAGATTTTGATGAAGATTCATTGTATGGAGAAGCATTGGAAATTATTAAATCAGAGGGCAAGGCTTCAACTAGTTTTCTACAAAGAAAATTACAAATTGGATATAACAGAGCCGCCAGGATTATTGACATGATGGAAGAAAAGGGCATCGTCAGTAAAGCAAATCATGTTGGTAAACGTGAAGTTCTTTAGAAAAATATTCTTAGTATTTATCTTATTACCAGTAAATCTTTCTGCTAGTGAAAAAGATCAAATAATTAATCAATTAAATAATTTAAATTCTTTAGAATTTACCTTCAAACAAACTGTAAACAACAAAACTGAAAATGGAAGTTGTCTGTTAGAATTTCCTGGAAAATTAAAATGTAATTATTTTGATGATAAAGAAAAGGAATTAGTTATTAAAAATAAAAGATTAGCAATAACTCAAAAAAGATATGATAAAACTTATTA
>MDTG01416870.1_pt1 | contig 12397 bp, 16 predicted proteins | sample 811421 | NCBI WGS metagenome assembly MDTG01 (sample SAMN05326645, study PRJNA326480) | marine metagenome | isolation source: seawater | place: Pacific Ocean: South East | collected 2011
ATAAATTGAACCTAGTTAAACTAGCCCACCCATGGGGATCCAAACCAGGAGACCTAGATTACCCTTCTACTAAAGTTGACGATCAGGGTAACGCTACTGACGAAATAGATTTGAATGTCCAAAAGGCTATTGACGAGATGACTTCCGAGGGTCTCGGTTATGACGTCGCCCCTGGTACGGGTGGTTTGGACCCGCAAGAAGGTGTGCAGAATGCTAACGCCGGAGATATGGCAGGTACCCTAGGTGGGAAAAACCAAGACAGCCCCACCACAGGGCTCTTCGGAGGAAATCATACTCAAGGGTTCTGGAGGAAAGATAATCCTTGGGCTTGGGGTACCGGAATAGGTGGTGGCTTAGCTGGCCTGTGGTTAGCCAACAAACTTTTCGGTTCTGATGACGAGGAAGAAAAGAAACGAAGAAGGCGCGGATACTACATGTAATGCTTAGAGTTAGGTCACAGTCAGGTAAGACTATAGTTCCGGAGGAGCCTCTAAAGTATGTAGAGATTCTTGATAAGTCAGGTAATGTTGCTATGGTTTTGTATAGAGAGGATATCGGAGAGACTCAAGCTGTGACTCTGATAACACCAGAAATGGATGAAGCCAAAACATATGCCAAGCTATACGGTCTGAAGTGGTCTAAATCTATTGAGGGGGATTGGCCTACGGCTGAGCCTATGGAGGTTAACATCAACTAATATGAGTACAAGTCGTCAATTCTCCAAGACCATGGCTGTAGCTATGAACTACGATATACCATCGTTTAGCGACTTGCCTATAAGGAATATAGTTACTTATAGTGCGCCCACTGCTTACGATGGTTATGAGTTTGCTTTTTTTAGCCCTATAGATAATCAAGGGTTGGACACTTTTTCTATATACGGAATGAGTGTTTATGTTCAGGAGCCAAGCGATACTGACATTATATTCAAGCTGTACAATAATTCTCTACAGGTCGACACTATAGAGTTTACACTACCAGCTGGATCTAACTCTGCTACGGTCAACGACGGTAGTGTTACACCCCTCATAACAGGTTTAGATTACGACAATACTTACAACATGCGTTGCGTGCAATCTGTCACTCCTGGGTCTGTTGCTCAGGGGGTTGAATTTTCATATTACCTTCACGGGATCTAAGACATGTCAAAATCCCAAAAATATATACTAGATTCCAACGATACTCTGTTGTCCGAACTGATAACCGGGGCTAACAAGTCTAACCTCATATCCGGCGGTCTTTTCAAGGACATAACTATGACTGACGCGTCGGATGTAGACTCCGGAAACTTCACAGCCCGGAATCTAATCAACTCCTCTGATTCAGTCACACTTAATTGGGAAAGTAGAACACTTTCTGGAGACTGGGATATTACGGGGGACCTTACACTCTCTGGGGATCTAAATCTTACTCCAGAAGCTCTTTCCAACCTTTTAGGTTCCGGCGGTCTTGACACCGATATGATAGATGAGGGTGCTACAAACCTTTACTATACTGAGGATAGGGTGTCCAGTAAAGTGAGCTCGATGTTAGAGTATGATAACGCTGTACACGTAAGTCCGTCAGGTACCGATAGTAGAGATGGTTTAGAGAACTATGACTTATCAAATCCCTTTCAGACTATAAGGGCAGCAAAGGCAGAAGCAGTTTCAGGGGATACCATAGTCGTATGGCCTGGGACTTATAATGATGAGTACGATATACTCAAAAACGGAGTAGACTACCATTTTCTACCTGGATCAAAAGTCGTACAGACTACCAACCTGTCAAATGGTACCGTCCTTTTTAGAGATCCCACTTACGGGGATGGTGAGGTTGCGGGCGACAGGATTTCTAATGTTTACGGGAGTGGCTCGTTCGTATGTAATAATACACTTTCAAAGAGTCTCATAAGGATAGCCGATCCTTCCAGTAAGGTACGCATACAGGGTGACCTGATAAATAGTACGACTACGACGAATGTGGACCCTATTGTACTACACAACTCAGGAAGCTTGGAGTTGAAAGTTAGGAAGATAACTTCTACAGGCGGGGGAGTCCGATCAGCTGATGGGATACTAATACTCAAAGACAGTTATGTAAAAGCGGAACTCGGAAGTGCCGTAGCCACTATGGGTACAAGCTTAGCCGCATTCCTAGACAACTGCCAGCTAGAGACAGAATGCGAAGACATAGAGTGTGGCGCCGTCTACATATATCCCGGAAGTTCTGGTTGCAGGATAAAGAATAGTATACTTTTCTCCGCCAGCACGTATTCAATAACGACTCAACTAGGTGGTAATTGTGTTGTTAGTATTCTTGCGGGTAACACGGCTAACAAACCTATAATGCAGGACCCTGCAGTAGGGCAAGTAGTTACAGAAGAACTCGCACCCTTTACCGTAGACACCGCTTTTGCCCTGACAATATTTTAGTGAGGATGCCTAAAAAAGATACAGATTCTGTAGAGTCTTTTCTCCCTAGTTCTGAATCTTCCGGTCCTCAGGAGTTTCGCCCTAGCATACCACAACATTTACTCGATGGTTGTGATGATCACGACAAGTTTATACTAGAGCGTATTTCTGTACTTATACAACAGCAGAAGTGGCTGATGAGACATCTAGACGAGGTACATGATTACTGCAGTAAGATTAATGGGAAAGTTGTCGACCTAGAACAGTTTAGAAATACTATAGAGCTAGATAAGGCTAAGTCTGACGGTGAAAAAAAATGGAAGAGATATTTCTACGGTGTTACTATCCTGATAGCCTACCCGGTGTATTTGGCTGTAGCCGATAAGGCAGGAATAGCCAAGCTTATCTCTATCTTTACACCTTAAGGTTGGTGGTTACAGTAATGCTGTGGACAGTGAAACAAAAATCTCAAATATTAGAATTTCGGGAGATTCAGTCTTCCCCGATACTAATACTGTATTTTTTAATGGCGAAGACGCCACACTAAGAGAGTTACTAGATGCCCGCGTTCCTTTCGGGCTTGATAACAAAATAGATATAGAGCACCTGCCCGACACTCTTATAGCGGAGAGGGGTTTTAGTGGTGCCAAGCTGGCTGCTATATCTAACACGGTAATAACTAAGAAAGATACTTACCAGTATGTTCCTTTCGACCAGAAAGTTTACGAATACGGGTCCTACGTAGGTAACCAGAAATCTCCCCCTGGTGGTTACAAGTTCTGTGTTCCTGACGACGCACTTTACGGTGTGGGTTTGGAGTTTAAATTTACGCACAGTCCTACTGAATCTGTATCGCTCCTTAAGATTGCCTTAAAAGTAGAGAAAACAGATGGTGACATATATAATTTCAGCCTGTTTGAAAATAACGACGTCCAAGCCGGATCCGTAGAGTTAATAGCTACTGGGGTAAAGGAGTTAATGCTAGAATCAGGAGACTGTTTGTCTCTTGTCGTAACACAGGATCAGCTCGGAGGTAGGATAGAGGGGTCGTTCGCTACACAACTTACTATACATAAAGTTGTTAGGGTTCCTGAAAATTTTCAAGAAAATGCTGCGTCAGGAGTTGGATCTGGGGGTCCGGGAACAATAATAGATTGTGAAGACGTACGTGACTGTTTTTGGTGTCCCGACGGTGTCACAGAAGTCGTTAATGATTTGCAGGTGACGGCCCCAAACGGATACACAGGACAGCCCTCGCACTCTATAGCCTTAGAGATAGACTCTAGGAATTGTACAGCTTCGCTAGCTGGTGTTCTGGAGCTACCGCAACCTGCGTTTCCAGCCGAGTGCGATTCGGAAGCTTTTGTTTCTTGTATATCCAAGGCAAATGCTTCTCCCGAAGATCTCGGTATTACCTTCAGTCAGGAGCAGATAATGGCTATAGTGGGGGGCTTTACAACTCTTACTCAATTTAACGCGTTGCTTAATAGAGTTGATATTTTAGAGGATAACTGTTGTGATTAGTATATGAAAGCTGTTGAATTATTACTTAGAGACATTATACCTGACGATATAAGTCTAGACGGTGTAAAGTTTGATAAGTCGGGAATAGGCGACATTATGTCTGAACTGGCCACCAAACATCCTGAGCTATACAGAGAAGTTTCAAAAAAAGTTTCCGACGTAGGTCGGGATGCATCTTTCATGCAGGCAGAGACTATAACCTTAGCGGACATGTATCCTACGTTCGACAAGGATTCGGTAATAGCGCAGATGAAGAAAGACGTAGCTAAGGCCGAAGCTGGTGCTAAGGACAAGAAGAAAGCTAGGTTACAAGTTTACGCTAAGTATTCCGATATACTCGAAAAACTTACCATGCAGTCCATAAATGGCACTTCCCATAATTTAGGAAATTCAGTGGTATCTGGTGCCAGGGGTAATAAGGGTCAGCTAAAGTCTATGGTCACCACGCCAGCTGTTTACACTGATTACAAGGATGACGTTATAGATCTCTTTGTTGAAAACAGTTACGGAGAAGGTCTGCGTCCCGCAGAATATCTCTCAAGCACCTTTGGAACTAGAAAAGCCGTTATATCTACCAAGGAAGCTACGGCTGATGCTGGAGATCTAGCTAAGCAAATGGTTCAGTCTGTTACTAGGCTTACGGCAACTGAAGAAGATTGCGGTACCAGCAACGGCATTGCTATGAATGTATCTGATGTTGAAGAGCTGTCAGGTAGGGTGCTTCAAAGAAAATATGGTGCTGCATCTGCCGGTGAGGTTGTAGACAAGTCTATCCATAAAGCTCTCAAAAAATCTGGAAGGGATAGAGTTCTAGTGCGCAGCCCTTTAACTTGTCAATCTAGTGCGGGTGTATGTTCTAAATGTGCAGGACTTAATAATGATGGTAAATTTCCGAAGCTTGGGGAGGCGGTAGGTATCACAGCAGCTCACGCATTGGGCGAGCCTTTGACCCAAGGTGCGCTTAACGTAAAGCACAGCGGAGGTCAATTTGGCGGTACTAAGATACCTACTAGTGGGTTCAAGGTAGTTAACCAGATAATGCAGAGCCCCAGTTCGTACCCAAACAAAGCTACCTTGTCCGAAATAGAGGGTGTTGTGGAGGACATTTCGGATGCACCACAGGGTGGTAAGAACATAACTGTCAACGGACAGGTTCACTACACTCTGCCTGGGTTTGATGTTAATGTAAAGAAAGGCCAGACTGTAGAAGCAGGTGACAGGTTGAGCGAGGGACTCTTAGACATAAAAGATGTTATTGCCTTGCGGGGATTGGGTTCAGGCAGACACCATTACGTAGACTACCTTCAGGAAGTATTCGATAACAGCGGATTGTACGCCAGTAGGAAGAACTTGGAGTACCTAGCCAAAGGAGCCCTAGACCATGTTCGTATAGTTGGTAACGAAGGTAGTGCTGGGTATCTACCAGACGACCTTGCGTCCTACAACACCCTGGCTGCTGGGTACGCACCACCCAAGGACGCAGCCATGAAAGACCCTACCAACTCCGTAGGCAAGTACTTACACTCTCCCACCCTACACTATTCCATAGGCACTAAGATAACCCCCAAGATGGCGGAGAACATGAAGGACATGGGGTTTGACTCGGTAATAGTTTCAGACGAGAGTCCAGAGTTTGAGCCTGAGATGGTCAGGATGCGTACCGCAACTTTGAATGAGAAAGACTGGCTGGCTTCGTTACATTCTAGCTACCAAGCTCACCGTCTTAGTAACGCGGCCAACGCTGGGTCAGTTACGAACATTGAAGAAAACAATCACTTTGCCCCCAGACTTGCTTACGGTAAGAACTTCGGAGATTCCGCAGATAAAACTGGGCTGTTATAATGTTCGAACTAATTACATTATTCATGACGGGCGGAGGTTCCGCCGTATTAGGAAGTTTACTCAAAGGGATCTTCGGAGCCATCGTTGACTCCCGCGAGCATAGATATCAACTGGAAATGGCTAGAGAGGTACGTACAAATGAATTTGCTCTTAAATTTCAAGAAATGCTCAATAACCCGAGGGACGGTCGTTACACTAGGGTTACTCGTAGGATTCTTGCTCTCATTGGGATGTGCACACTCACAACGGTCACAATCCTCACTACCATCTACCCATCCGTTCCACTCCTCACGTATACAAACCTTTCGGGAGAAGGTACAAACTCGTTCCTATGGGGGCTCATCAATTTTCAATCAAGCCAAACCCCTGTGGTTATTACAACAGGACATATTGCCCTCTTCGCCACAACAATAGTGTACCCGATGATCGTGGGCTTTTACTTCACTCCCGGGGGGAGAAGGTAATGTCAGATGAGGTCCCAGGAACTATAAAGTATAAAATAACTTCAGACTTAGTTCTAGATTTATATGAAGCCTCTAGGGATATGGAAGGAAAACAAAAAGAAGAAACTTTGGAGAAAGTTAAGCTTTTAAGTCAACGTATTGGAGACTACATAGTACAATTAGACGAACCTACTAAACCAGAAAAAGATGAACAATAAAGAAAAATTATATTTAGTTAAAGTTGCTAATGCACAGCAACCCCTACCACCCGAAGCACCTCCAGGTGGAGCCCCAGATATTGCGGGTGCTGGTGTGGGTAGCCTTGTGGGTTTGTCCAAGGGTAAGGCTATTGGTACAGAGCAAGGTCCGGAATGGGACAATCTTCGTAAGGCTGAAGCTGATTCGAAAAGACAATTGTCAAACATGCGTTCTCTGAGCAACACCATGGCCCGGACTTCCAAAGGGTTAGACACTGCTAATAAGGCTTTGGGACAATCTAGTTTCCAGAGAAAGCAACAGGCTCTTAATGATTACGCTAATGAGGGGGGTTCTAATCCTAATACTTTTATAAGTCCTCAGCATGCTAAATTTCACGATAAGAGAGTTGGGCAATTGCGTGACAGAGTTACAGGGTCGGAGCATTATAACCCAAGCGAGGAAGATCTTTATTGGGAGAAACAACGCCAAGAAGAACAACGAGGCCTTAGGTCTGATGCGTTAAATCAACAAATGAACCGTATTGGTATTGGTCGTAATATGGCCATGGAGGACGGAACAATGCCTGACTGGTTACTACAACAATCTGATTACAATGATGCTGAGGGTAATCCTATGACCAACAGCATGTACTGGGATTGGTTAAATGATCAAAGATCCCAGTACGGTGGTGGTGAATAGTATTGCATAAAATCTAGCACCCGTATATCATTTCACTAATTTTCAAAACCAACTTATTATCATGATAGAAATAGATTCCGACTGGAAAAAACACGCAGCACAAGTATATTCAGATAAGGATGTAGAAAAAGCTTTCTTGGATCAGGCTTACATGTTTGTTCAAAACAAAGCCACTCCGCTGATGAAAGACCCCTATCGTCTGGGTTTTGAAATAGTTTATAAGAATGATGCTAATAGTAAGATGGTTGGTATCTTCGCATTTAAGGTAGGGGGCGAGCTAATTTACGCGCCGGCATTTTTTGTAAACGGAGCCATCAAAGGTACAGATCTACTGTACAGACACAAGAGCAAGACATTCGTACCACTCACCAACGAGTGGGCTTCGTATCTTGTAGGTTTACAGGAAAACAAAAGTGGCGAGAGTATAGCTCAGGGAACTGATAACAATACTAATAGTTTGGATATTCAGAAACTTATCACACCGCAAGGTAGCATGGCCCACAAGATGGCCAGTTATTCTGAGTTTAAGAATCTGAATGATTGGTTGCCGGAAATGTCAGAAGTTTACGACGAGATACAAAAGTCTGCGTTTAATAATGAAAGTTTGGAAGAGGCTGTAGAATCTGCCTTAGACATAGAGAATACTGAAGCGCAAGCTGAAGAACTTAAAAGGGAAAAGGCAAAAGCTCTCAAAAATGTCGATGACCCAGTAGATATTACTGAAAAAGGTTTGGCTGTTCCTAGTAAGGAAGCGAGCTTACTCCGAGAGATGATTCTAGATGTAGGTAAACACGCCGTACAACAAGTTACTGACTTGATGCAAAAGGATGCTACCTTCGCCCAGAACATACTTGATTACGTAGGCTTGGATAATGTTTTAGTTGAAGACCTAGACCAACCTCTCAGAAAAGAAGCTTCGGCATCAACCGGGCTAACCTTGCACATGGGTTTCTTGAACGACAATGTCAAGAAAGCTTCTGAGAAACTAGCTGCAAGTGGTTTTCTTTTTGAAGACAACAGAGATGAAAGCAGTTTAGTATACAGAGTTTTTGAAGAAGGTGATACCGAGTACAGTGGGGTTTCCGAAGCTGGTATATATAAACTCTTGATGCAGGATGGTTCCAGCAAGCGATGTCTGGTAGCTCCCGCTAATGGAAAGTCTATATCTTCGACGCATTGGTCTGACGACGATGATGGTATGGACCTACCGTTGTGTTGCGGTGGTGACAGGGGATTCGGAAGTCCTGAAACGAGGTACACAGTAGTTGAACTAGAAGGCAACGCAAAGAGTACTGTTGCTAATAGTAAAATCATTACTGCTGAGCACGAATCCGAGAGAGATGTGTCAGATAACGACCTGGACAACTTTCCAGCCACCCCTACCCCTGGAAACTACTACGTTCTGCTTGACCTTGCGAAGGGTATGAACGGAAGCACTGTTTCGGATGTCTTCTACGTAAAAAGTTCTGTATCTTCTCCTTCCGGAGTAGACAAGTACAAGGTCGACTGGTCTGACTCAAGTTGGGGCGATGACGAAGACTTACCTACTATCACACTCAACCCTGATTACGATAGTAATAACTATAAGGATAAAGTTTTCAAAAAGGGCGAAGTTGCTTTCGTAAAGGTGGATAACAAGCAAAGCGTTGACCTCGCGTCTTCCTCTGACTTACACAATCTCATTATGGGCGGTGGTATGAAATCCGCATCAGTACACTACACTAGCGGGGGTGGGTACATTTCCAAATCTGGAAGTGATTCCACCAGTGAGCAAAGTGAGTTGTCTGCGTTGTGCTACCTCATGAAATTCGGATCCTTTTCCGAAGAGTTGGCTGTTGATGTTTTAGACAAAGCTAAGAAGAAAGGTCGACTTAATTTCTTCATGCCTAAGGAAGCCCACAACCTTAGCTTCGGAGAGGATCCTGAATCTTATTTTACCGAAGATGTAGACGACATATTCAACATATCTCAGCAGTCTCCACAGAGTGTTAGTATCATAGCTGATTCATCTGAGCCGGACTCGCCTGGTAGTAGAATTGGCGATTCCATAAAGTTTGATGATGCTAGCCAACTAGAGGGTAAGGGTCCTAACGATTTGGCCGCGTTAGCAGATGAGCTCGGGACCCCGAGTATATTCGAGCACGGAGTAGTTGGTTCTCTCGCAAACACTTACGATTCGAACATGCTTATCGACAAGTATTTCCCAGATCTCGAAAAAGCTTTGGACAGGCTTGGTCGTATGGTATTTCTGTTCTACTGGAAACCAGAAGACTTTAGTCATTTGTATGGCTCTGACGACCAATCCTCCCTTGAGAATATGCTAGTCTCCAACTTCAAATCATTCGGCGAGTTGGTACTAGAGCTTCTTAAGAAAATTTCAAGCTTCAGCGAGAGTACCGGAAGGACTTACTGATGGATGATAAGTGATGATAAGAAAGCTTTCTTTGTAGCAATACCTAAAAATGCCAGTACTACTATCACAGGTTATCTTTCCAAGAATGGCTTTCGCCACCCAAATGGCAAGCATTCTATGTACTGTAGTTACGCTCCTAGGATCGGTACGGATGTTAGGTTTCGTAAGTATTATTCCTTTTGCTTCGTCAGGAACACCTGGGCAAGATTACTTTCCGAGTACAACTTTCAAAAGCGATACTCTAAGTATTGGTTTAAACGAACAGGCTTAAGGCTCTCGGATATGAGTTTTCCAGAATTTGTAAAAACGTTTGTTAAAGAAGGTAAGCCTTTTTCTAACCACATACCTCCGAGAAATTCTTACGACATGGATTGGGGGCAATTACAGTTCATTAACAAAGATGTTGGTAAGGGAAAAGTTAACTGTGGCGTAAGTTTCGTTGGCAGAGTGGAAAACCTACAGGGTGATATGGAAAGAGTTTGTGATAGACTTAATATGGAGCCCATTAAATTTCCTACCAAAAACAGAACCAAACACAAGCATTACACGGAAGTTTACGATGACGAATCTCGTAAAATAGTTGCAAACCTGTATAGTGAGGAGATAGAGTACTTTAATTTTAGTTATGAACAATAAAGAGAAATTATATTTAGTAAAACAAGCTCTCGATGAGAGGCTGGATCAATTCGGATACGGAGAAGATGCAGATCAGTATCTCGCTTTGAAAGGTGGGGAAATTACTCCTGAAGAGGCAGAAATTTTAAAGGAAGAGCTACCCAGTGCACTCGGTACAGGTTTAGCGTCTGGAGCATTATCCGGTCTAGGAACTGCAGGCTTAACATATTTTGGTAATGAATCTTCTCCTGGATTAGGGGAGTTTTCAGCTAAAACAGGGTTGGGAGTTGGCGGGGGCGTAGCTATACTAGCTGCTATAATGCAAGCTATAGAGAACGCCAGTACTCGATCGAATATTGACGAAAGTATTAAAAACTAAAATTAATCTCAAGATGAATAACAAAGAGAAATTGTATTTAGTAAAACAGGCAGGTCCTTGGAGTGAAATGTTCGGTAAATATACCAGTGCCGTAGCGCCTACTATTGCGGGCGCTACTCTAGGCGGTATTGGATCGAAGATTTTTGGACATCGAGACCAAGACGCTCTCACAGCAGCCATGACCTTTGGATCTTTGGGCGGAGGAATATCACCAGCTGTTGCAGGTCTACTAGCCTTAATTACCAAAACTCGTTCTGAAGAAGAACAAGACTTAGTCGATAAAGGAGGAGATGCCGAGATGATGAAGAACCTCCTGATTCCCGGATACGCGCAATATAACCACTACAAGCGCAAGGGACATCTTGCCGAAAACCGTGGCCACCCACTAACTGATTCCTAAAATGAACAATAAAGAAAAATATCAACTTATCAAACTGGGATTTAATCAATCTCCAGATAGTAATTTTACAATGCCTTCTCATATGAGGAGTTTTGGTCCCTTGCAGGCCGCTCCTTCTGCAGCCGGTCGAAAGTCTGACGGGGGTTCTGCTCTGGCAACGGCTGGAAGCATGCTTGGTTCGGGTTTAGGTGTTGCTGGCCGGGTTGCGGGCGAAGGACTAGGACTTGTGGGAGACGCCGCAAAATCATTGGGAAGAAGTATCGGTGGTAGAGATGGAATAGGGTTCGCTGCAGAAGGTACAGAGAAGTATCAACAGCCACGGGTTGACGAATATGACCGGAGGACAAATTCTCCAGAACACCAGCAGGCTATACAGGCCCAGAATACTCCCGGTACTCCCGAGCATAGTGCGTATCAGAAGAAGTTGCAAAATCATCGGTCACAGCAACAGCCGCAACCAATTGTACCACCTCAAGGATTTATGAAAAAGTTCATGTCACCCTTAATGGCTGGGCCTCGCTAAAACTTAAAACTATGAACAATAAAGAAAAACTATTACTCGCAAAGCTAGCGGCCACACACGCACCCGGTTCCGTAGGTGCATTCTTCGAGCCTGACAAAGCAGCACCTCAAACTTATGCGGCACTTCCCACAGCTAAGGGTGGCCTATCCAACATTCCACCCAGGCCTGCTGCTCACCCGCTGAGTAAGCAAACTTCTGGAGTTCCAGATCCAAAAGGTTGGCAGAGGATGCAAGCACGTAAGAATATGGGGTTGCCTGTAACACAACATGCACCGTATCCTAGCGAAGGTGATAAGATGCTTGCCCCTAACACTCCACCAGTGTTACCAGCACCTGTAGGGTCACGAGTTCCCGGAGGTGGCAGAGTTCTTTGGAACGCACCATCCGGTTGGGCAAAATCAGTGTTGGGTGATCAGGGGGCACCAGCACCCGTCAGCACACAGCTAAACAGAAACGTACCCAAGTAATGTCAGACCTACCACAGAGCGGAGAGAAGAAGACCTTTGATACCGGAGCCCAGAGGGACGGTGACGAAGGTAGGGGAATGTATCATCTGATACCACCCGATGCTCTGCGTGCTTTGGCTAAAAGGTTTGAAGATGGAGCAAAGGCATATGGTGACAATAACTGGCACCAAGGCTTTCCACTCGGTAGGCTAATAGACAGTATGAATCGACACATATTGGCATTGGCTGAGGGAGATGATAGTGAAGATCATGCAGCAGCCATAATGTGGAATGCAACAGCATGGATTTGGACGGAGAAAGAAATTAAAGCTGGTAGACTTCCTGCAGAGCTTGATAACAGGCCATACGTAAAATGAATAACAAAGAAAAGTATTGGTTGGTTAAGTTGGCCAAGCCGGTCATAAAGAGATCCGATCCTACTAACCAACATCCGTCCTTTACAACCAACAGGAGTTGGAACGATACCGTCCGGGATACACATGGTAAAGACTTCATGGATAG
>MDTG01309920.1_pt1 | contig 12396 bp, 10 predicted proteins | sample 811421 | NCBI WGS metagenome assembly MDTG01 (sample SAMN05326645, study PRJNA326480) | marine metagenome | isolation source: seawater | place: Pacific Ocean: South East | collected 2011
AAAAGCATAATCAAGGCAATGCTGACTTACTTTTACAAAGTCATTTAATAGCTCATCATACTCTGGCTTATTTACAAACTCTTTGTAAATAAATTTATACGTTAAGTGAATGTGGGCTGCTAAAATTTCTGCTTGATATGATTTTTCATCCACATTTTTAAAGTGGTCATAGAATAATTTATCAAATATTTTTTTTTGTGAACAGTTAAGCCATTTATTGAAATATTTAATCACATAATTTTTCTGTTTTTGATTCATATTATTCCTTTGTTAGTTTTAAAATATCAATATCCTCGATACTCTGCCCAGATAGACCTTTAACTTTCCCATACATAGTTGCTGTACAATTAATCACTTGATCAATGTTAGCTTCGCGTTCACTCCAAAGCTTATTCATAGCTGCCTTTTCTCTATTTAATGAACCTTTTAAATTCGAAAAACCCTCTAATATTGACTCAATAATTTGTTTAAATTCTAATCCAGTAAAATATTCAAATATAAGTGATTTTGTATCTGTAGAAAGGTCTTGATTTTTTATTACATTATTTAATGCTATTAAACTTTTACGAATAACTCTTATTAAGTTTTTATATTCGCTGTAATGACATATCCAAATTCCATCAACCTCATAAAGAGATTCTTTTCCTGCAGGCATTGTTTTTGTTACAACAATGCCTACATTCGATTTTACTTTTTTTAAGTCTCCTTTCATTTTTTTTATCCATGCATTACTAAAATTTTTAGTTCTTTTACTTTCAATTAATATTGAACCTATACCTGACTGATATTTATCATTGACTTGAAGCAACGTATCTGCTCCAGCTTGTCCCTTTTTAATTTCTTGAACTTTATCGATAGGAAATTCTTTTTTAAGCCACTCTTCTATTACCTGCTCTTGTGACTCTCCTTTAATTCTGTTTTCTTCACCATCTACTTTATCGTGAAGGTGAATTATTTCTTTTTTATATTCATTCTCTTTAATTTGAAATTGTTTAAATTTTAATTCATACTTATTTTTGATATTTTGTTCAATTTTTTTGACAATTTCATCTTGCTCAAAAATAAATTCGTTTCTGACTTCGTTCTCAATTTGCGACTTTTGTAATTTATTGTTCTGTTTTTCATGAATTACTTGCTTTTTTAAATTCTCTATTTCTTCATTTTTTAATGATGTTTCATCATTAATTTTTCTTTCATATAGCAATTTTTCATCATCAAATTTTTCTTTTAATTTTTTTTCTATTTGAGCCTTTGAGTTATTGATTTCACTCCTAAAATAATCAGTAATTTCTATATTTTTTTTACAATGTGGACATTTTAACTCTTTTAGATCATTCATCTCAAAAGTTTATTGTATATAAAAATATTTTTTCAACCTCCCAAGTTGATTTTTTTCTAATTTGTATCCATAATAATTATTATGCTAAAAAAATTAGGCTTAGAAAATTTTAGAAATATCTCTGAAAAAGTAGAGATTTCTTTTTCAAAGATAACACTATTATTTGGACAAAATAATGTAGGAAAAACAAGTATAGTAAATGCACTCGATGTATTAGGAAATTTTGACTCCCAGTTTAATATTCCTTTATCTACTGACGTTGCTAATTATGGTAGTTTAGATAACCTTTATTCTAAACATAATAATAAAAAATTTTTTAAATTAAGTTATCAAATAGAAAAATTTAAAAAAAATCATACAGAAAATAATTATTATGAAATTGAGTTTAAAAACAAAAATAAAAATATTTTTAAATCAATTAAACATTTATCCTCTGACAAATTAATATCCGAGTTATATATAGACAATAATAATTACTTATATTTTAAAAATTTAGATAAAAATGATTTTTTTTATGAACAGGTAATTAATTTTTTTAAACATGAAAAGTTCCTTCAAGATACTTTTAAGGATAGGCTAAAAAGTTTCAAAATGCTTTTACCGCTTTTTGAAACATATTTACATTTGGAATATTTTTTAAGTCTTGAGATCGATAAATATAATAAAAATAATAATAATAAAATAGAAATCTCTGATAAAGAAATTTATGATTTTCTATTTACATTGGATTCATCTGAGAAGTATTCAATCGAATCTTTTTTTAAAAAAATTGAAAATCTTGAAGACATCGAAGATTTATTATTTAGAAAAATTAATAATTCAAACTTAAAATCAAAGTATTCAAAATCTTTTAAATCTGAGGATTTTGATTATCAAGATACAAAAAACAAAAAACTGATAGTAGCAAGTAAAAATAAATTATCATTTTCACTTATTGAAGCTAGATCATATGCATTATTCTTAGAGTGTTTCTCAAACAAAGATATTGATGATATCAAAAATTTTTTTTCAATTGATAAAGATCTTCTTTTGCTGCTAATGAGTTATAAATATTGTCGTGATTTTCTGATTGATAAAGTATTTAAAGACCTAAGAACTTTTGAATATTTTAGGTTTCATAGAATAGACATTGAAAATGAAACTGATTATAAGATGTATAAAGATTTAATTTCCCAATTTAAAAAATTTTCCGATTTGTTTATCAATAAAGAAAAAGTTGACTTAAAGACTTTGATAAAAAATCATTCTACATTTAGAGTGAAGCTAGGAGAGAGCTCTTTTATTAGTTTTCTAGGAAGAAGTATAATTCAATCACCTGACCCAAGCTCATATTGTATCATTAATATATTTAATGAATTAGAGAGAAGTAAATCAAATACCAGAGGAAATACCAGAGGAGCACATAAACTTATAGATTTCGATTTAAATAATTTAACAAGACTATTTTCAGATTTTTTTTCTTATAATCCTAAAAGTAATATTTATTTAGCAGAGGAGACAAACGACAGAGTTTTTACATATAAAAATTCAAATTCTTTTACCGATTTGCTGTATGAAAATAGAAATGACAAAAATTTGTTAAATAGGATAACTAATGACTTAAATAGTCTAGGTTTTAACGTAAAACAAATATCTGTAGAAAGTAAAGAAAACTCGTTTTGGATTAAAATTCATTCACCGAGTTTAATTACTGATTTAATTGATTGTGGCAAAGGTATAAAAAAAACAATCTCTTTTCTCACACAAATTTATTGTAGTCATTTAGAAAAACCTAATTTTTCTTTGAGTGAAAATCCGAATTTAATTTGTGTTGAAGAACCTGAAGCTAATTTACACCCCAAAGTGCAATCTGAATTAGGTTCAATGATAACAAAAGCTATTAAACAAAATGTTGTCAATCAATTAGTTATTGAGACTCATAGTGAAAATATGACATTAAGATTATTAAAACTAATTAGGGAAAACAAACTGAATAACGATGATGTTGCTATTAATTGTATTTACTTAGATGATAAAAATATTGTTAGGGCAAAATCAATTAAAATTCAAAAAAATGGAGACATCATCGATGAATGGCCCGGTGGTTTCTTTGATGAATCTCTAAAAGAGATAATATGATTGATTATTACACAATTAACCAAGAAAACTTTGATGAAACAGCATTCGATAATGAAAATCACATTGAATTAATAAGGTGTTTAATTAATAGGTTAATGGTTTCTAATATAAGAGTTGTATCCGACGAAACTAATACAACATTAAAATCGTTAATAAACAGTCTTAAATATATTAAATCAATTAACAAAAAGAAAAGTATAGAAAAAAAAATAAAAAATATTTTTTTTAGAAATAAAGTTAGAAAAAGTAGATTTGAAAAAATAGATAAATTAGGAGAAGCCTTGAGTAAATACGATTTGTATAGCGGTGAGATTGTTTTTGATGAAAATAAAGTAGAAGACAACCATAATTTATTAATTGAAAGAGGTAATGATCATATTTATGAAGATCAACAAAGACAGGCTGAGGGTTTAATGTTTAACGAGTTAGAAAATAATAACCCTTTAGTTAAAATTATGTTGGGATCTACTTTCTTAAAATTTGGTGTCTTTAACTTTTATGATAGTATTAAAGAATATCATCTAAGAAAATGTATTTCAGAAAGTATAAATTTTTATTTAAAAATATTTTTTGATGCAAATAGTGAGGAAAATAATTTTTTTTTTAAAAATAATGATGCAAAAAAATTTATTATATACTGTTCTACTAAACTTAAGTTAAAGAATTTTGAAGATGAGTCTAAATACAAAGAAGAAATTTATACTAATTTAGTAAGATACTACAAAGAGGAGCTTTATCCACAAGAGTATATCAATAATTTTATAAATGAGGGTGGACAAATGTCCGTTTATATTTTTCCAAGGATATTTGAGGACGAAGACAATGAGGAAAGAGAGCAGCTACACGAGAGATTTATTACGACCGCAAATGGAATTTTTTCTTTATCAAAAGATATTGATTTATTCAGATCTAAAAGTGGTGAATTCATCCCAAAAAAAGTAAAATTTGGATATCATAGTGACTTTCATCCTTTTTCTAGAAAAGCACAAGATAATAAATTTGTCTCTCAGCCATATATCGTTGATTTAGATGAAATAGAAATTCAAAATAATTATCAAAATTAAGTTGAATTTTTAATTTAATTCACCATATTATAGTTAAGGCAGGAAGCCTTGATGTTAAAAACTACTAACGGTGCACTTCCCACCGAAAAGCCTTTCAAAATCATAGATAAATCCGACCTAGCAAAGGCTACGAGTCTTTGTGAGTGGTACTCTTATAAACTTTCACCAAAAAATTTAGAAATTAGGGAAGAGCTATTCCAACAAGGTATTACGGCCTTTGTAGAGGCTTATCAAAGGTATAAAAAAAGCCTTGGATATTCCGCAATTACATTCACAGCACCTTATGTAAAAGGAGAGATTTTAAGATATTGGAATAGAATCAAGCTTCCAGTAAAAATACCTCATGATAAAAAAAATTCCCAAGCATTTTACTCTTTAGGACAAAATAATTTAAAAAAAAAAGATAATCATACAAAATTAATTAAGAATGCTATGAATAGCAGATACCTAGAAGATTTAAAGCCAGATGAATACTACAAAAATGAATATTTATCTCAAAATGAAATAGTCGCTAATACTGAGAAAAAACAGAATTTAGAAAAATTAAAATTGGTCCTTGGTATAGTAAAGAAAAAAATCAATAGTAAGGATTTAAAAATTCTTCAGATGAGAGTCTTAGGGGACTCTAAGTTAAAAGATGTAGCAAGAAAACTCAATTATTCGATTGAGGGAATTAGAAAAAAAGAGGCTCGAATTGTAAATTTAATTAAGTTAGAATTTAAAAATTATGAATATAAAAATAAAGAAAGACTCTCCTGAGGCTGCAATCGGATTACTAATGTCAGTAGCATATATAGACAATGATTTTGCCGAAGAAGAGGAGTTACTAATTTTAAAATTGGCTGCTTCTTACGATTACCCTACTGATGAAATAGAAAAAATAAAAAGTGACATAATTAATTCACATTATAATAAATTTGATATCTGTGAGAAATATATTATGAGCATAGAAAATAAAGAGTTAAAAGAAAAGTTATTTGAAGATATTGGTCATTTAATTGCGTCTGATCATTTACTTCACGAAAATGAAATATTTGTCTACAAGCAAATTGCTCAAAAATGGGATATGTATCAATCATCGAAAGGTTAAGATTATTTGAGTATTAAACTTGATATAAATAAAATTCATATTACACAAATTCTTAAAGCTATGACTTCAAATTTAAGTTTGTACGATTACTTAAACTACCTTGGAGATAGTGCAATACAGAGAGGGGCTAATGAGATAAAAGTTCTTGCTGAGGACAAAGACGAATACCCCATACATTTTATTGATAATGGTCATAAATTCAGAGACTTTATTTCAAATGAGGGTATTTTTTTGCATGAACTTCATTTAAAAGCACCTTTATTATACTCCTCAACGGCTTTCTCAAACTTTATAGAGTTATCTAACTACGTAAACGCTAGTAATAATCAAAAAATTTCTTTAAATCTTTTTAATGATAGTCAGAATGAATTAAAAATATCCTCGGATAATGTCGATTTTGAGTATTTACAAAAGTTATCTGAAAGTGAAAATCAAAGTCTAAATTGTTTATCTTTAAAGAAAGTAGTATGTAATTTAGACGATAATCATAGAGATAACTTTTACAATTTCTTAAATACTTTAAAAAATAATTTCACATACAGATATCATAAATTAATTGATAAAAAGATTTTAAAAATCACATTTTTACCCGAAAGAAAACCATTAATTAACTTTAATCCATTATTTGAAAATTCAATTTTTAAAAAAGAGATTAGTGAAATTAAACTCGATGGAAGGAAATATAAGTGCAAAATAAAATCTCACGTTATTAGCAAAAATACATCAAAAGAGGAGATTAAAGCATCATGTCCAAGTGGCAGCTTAGAAGGCTCTTGTGGAATTTTTTTCTACAATTCTAATAATATTCTAATTAACAAACCTAGTTATTTTAATCTCCAAAAAACACTTAATGTGCAGTATGCAAAAAAAGAAAATCTTCTTAAGCATATAAAAATAGAAATATGTTTTGAAGGATTAATTGACAGTAGCCTTGAAGCTTGTCGAACTTTCCTAAAAGATAAAAAAAATAAAATTTTGATAAGTAATTTGATTGAAAAGGCTACAAAAGAAGTAGATCAAATAATTATCCCAAGAATTAATGAGAAACCTGATAAATTGATGATTATGAATAGTATTTTCCAAAAAAAAATACAAGAACTTAGATCGCAAGAGCTTACTGACGACCAATGCTTAGGTCAGCTTATAAAATTATATCCTAACAAAGATCATCAAAGGATTATCAAGGAGATTATGCTAAATGTTAATTAAGAGCGATTTTGAATTTCACAAGGTATCAATTATAAGAATAATTGATCACAAGTATAAAAATGATGCAAATCTTGATGACATTGAATTATCTGTAGAGGATTACTTTAAAAAGTTTGAAGAAGAATTATTTAACTCAGGTATTACACTTGAGAGTCTAAATATAAGTGTTGTCTCACATTATAAGATACAAATTAAAAGAAAAGGGAACATATATTCAAATAATAAATCTCACAAAGAGTGGTATTTTTCTGATCAAAAACAAAATCGAAAATACTGGGACAGATATGAAAAATATTTAACAGAGACAAATATGCCCCGAAAGGCTAGAGAACAACTTGATGAGTGGACAGATAATATTTTAGCCCTTTGTAACAATCCTAAAGATCTGGAAAGCTCTTGGTCTACAAAGGGCCTAGTTCATGGTTCTGTGCAGTCAGGAAAAACATCAAATTATATTGGACTTATAAATAAAGCTGCTGATGCAGGATATAAATTATTTATAGTTTTAACTGGTATGCACAATGATTTGAGAACTCAAACACAAATTAGGTTTGATGAGGGATTTATTGGATACGAAACCTCAACATTAACAGATAAAGAAACTGCAAATGCATTCCCAATTGGTGTTGGCCTATTCGATCGTAATATTTTTGTTGAATGCTTAACGCATAGAAGAAGTAATGGTGATATAAAAAAAAATACAATAGACCGTTTTAATCCTGCTAGATTACAAGATAGTTCATCAGATCCTTATATTTTGATTTGTAAAAAAAATAAGAGTGTCCTTGACGCTATATTGAATTGGTTGAATAGATTTCAAAAAGTTGATAATAAAATAAATAATATTCCAATTTTTATATTAGACGATGAAGCTGATCAAGCATCTATAAGTAATAAACCTGGGTCTGTGACACCTTCTGCCATAAATGGGCAAATTAGAACCTTACTAAATTCTTTTACCAATTCTACTTATTTAGCCTACACTGCAACACCATATGCAAATCTCCTTATTGATCCAAAAAAAATACAATTAGTTGGTGAGGATTTATTCCCTAAAAGTTTTATAGTTAGTTTGCCATTTCCAGATAATTATGTTGGTTTTGAGGATGTATTCCCTAATGAGGACATTGAAGATTTTGATGAAAAATATAAAGAGAGTGAAAAATACATCCAAACTATCAAAGATCATTATGATGATCCAGAGTCTGACAGCGAAGAGGGTTGGATGCCTCATAGTGCCCATAAAGATAATTCTTTTATTCCTTTACACCAAGGAAGGCAGGAAATACCTCCATCATTAAAACGAGCCATATATACCTTTCTTCTATGCTCCGCAGTAAAAGGCATGAGAAGAATTGATGAATTACATAGTTCAATGCTAGTTCATGTGACTTATAGAAATAGTATTCAAGATGAAGTTAAGAGTCAGATACTTGAGTTTGTAGATATACTTAAAGAGGAGCTTCCTCTTAATAATCAAAATAATTATCATTGGAAAAAAATAAAAAATATTTGGGAAAATGATCTTGGTAAAATTGGAAATATTAATAATAAATTAAACCCTAATAAAAAGGAATTAAGTTGGTCAAAAATCGTTGATAAGATTATTTATCCAAACATTGACTCAATATTAGACAGATTGGATTGCATTCAACTATCGAATACTTCAGCAGATATTTTGAATTACAAAGAATATGAAAAAAAAGGTAGCGTATTGATTGTAATAGGTGGAAATAAGCTTTCAAGAGGCATAACTTTAAGTGGTTTATGCATAAGTTATTTTAGTAGGTATGCAAAACAAAGGCTAGCTGACACTATAACACAAATGGCCAGATGGTTTGGATATCGAGATGGATATCAAGACTTATGTAGAGTATTTTTAACATCTGAGCTTAGAGATGTGATGTCACAAATTTCAGGTTTAGATGAAGAGGTTAGAACTCAAATAGACTTACTCCAGTCTCGTTCAGATATTACACCCGACCAGTATCCTATATATCTGAGGTCGTTTCCTGGATTAATGGTTACAAATAAAACTAGAATGAAAGAGTCTAGTCAAACATTTTCCTTAAGATACGATAATCACTCTTTAGGTGTGAAGGTTATTAAAAAATCTCATAATGAAAAAAACAGGATTCTCTTTAATGAATTTATTAAAAATTTAAATAGAAGCCCAGATTATGTAAATAATCTTAGATCAGAAAACCAGGTTAAACTAAAAAAAGATATTATTACAAAAAGTCACAACAGAGACTTAATTTGGAGAAATATTGACTTTAAGCTAATAACTGATTTTTTTTCAAAATACAACGCTCACCCTGGAAATTTAAAAATCAATATGGAGGGATTTATTAAGTATATCAATCAAAAAGTTGATAAGCGCAATGAACTTGTTAAATGGAATGTGATACTTAAAAGTAGAAGTCAATTAAGAAAACCTATTGTTAACATAGGTGGTTACGAGATCATCCCATCTCTTAGACAGGTTAGAGAAGGAGAAATCGAGACTAAAGAAAAAGTATACACAACTTTTGGAAGTTTATTTACTGGGAGCGATGCAGAATTATTTTTAAACGATGAAGAGTATAAAAATGCTGCTGGTAAACAAAAATCAATTTCACAAAAACTTGCAAGGAGCATTTATTCAAATGGGAGACGAGAGAGAGATCTAGAAGGTTTTTTATTTTTGTATCCAGTTTTGTCGAACTTGACCACAACAGATGTAGATTACGCAATCGGAGTAGTATTTCCTGACACTAATACTATAGATGCTATTGAGTACACGATTAACAGAGAAGTTGTTAAGGAATTAAGAAAAATATATGGGGATGAGCACGATGACGATATAGAGGAAACCGATGAGTAAAACCTTAAAAGCTAGAGAGGTATGGTCTGATTTAAATGAAGACTCCTTACATCCTGAAACAAGTTATTATTTAAATGTGCAAAATATAAACAGTTTTAACTTTTATTTTTTAATCAAACAACCACTAGGTGATTTAAGCTTTGGAATAGATTATAAATACTGGTCAGCTCTACCAAAAGAGTTATTAAAACTAAAATCTATAAAGATTGAAGATTTGATTATTTCTAAATCTAAAAAACTATTAGTTTTAACTTTAATTAATAGCCAACTTAAAGACACTTTTATAAGTTTTGTTCAAAGCTTAATTAATGAAATAACAAATTGTCAATCCAACCGATCTATTAGAGAATTATTCATTAAACAAATAAAAAACTTTTACCTATTATTTGAAAAAGAAGAAAATCCAAAACTTTCAAAACAATTAATAAGGGGGATTTTTGCTGAACTATTATTTCTAGAAAAATTGATAATTGACCTTAAACCAATTGACCCTTTAGATTTTTGGAAAAGCCCTAAAGGATCATTACATGATTTTCAATACAAAAATAATCATTATGAAATAAAATCACATTCTGGCACAAACATTATTAATGTTTTTAATGAAAGACAATTAAGTACACTAAGTCCAAAAAAAATTTTTCTAATTACATATCCTTTATTTGAAAATTCTAATGGTGTCTCCATTAATGAAAAGATTATCCAGATTAAAAAATTGATAAAATCAAAAGATTTAATTGAAAAATTATACTCTTATTTGAATAGTTTAGGTTATTACCTTACACACTCTAAATATTATGATAATTTTTTATTGCTACCAGACAAACCAAATTACTTTCTGGTAAATGAAAATTTTCCTTCCTCAAAATTAAATTCTATAGGAAGTGAAATATTTAATATTTCCTATCAACTAGATTTAACTAAATGTTCAGAATGGGAATTAAAGAAATTACAATATGATTAAACAGAATATTACTTTTGGAGAACTTTTTTGTGGCCCTGGGGGAATGAGCCAAGGTGCTAAACACACAAAAATAAACTCTTTTGGCGATACTTATAAATTTATTCACAAATGGGGGTTAGATAACGATTTTGACTCCTGTGAAACTTATAAAAAAAATATTAATCCGGATAGGGTTATCCACGATGACATAAGAGAATTTAATAAAAAATTAAAAAAAAAAGAAGAGCATCTTCAAAAAGTTGACGCTATCGGTTTCGGTTTTCCATGTAATGATTTTAGTAACTTAGGAGAAAAAAATGGACTTCTAGGAAAATATGGACCACTTTATAAAGAAGCCCTCAAAATTGTTGATTTAATAAATCCAATGTTTTTTGTTGCAGAAAATGTGACAGGTATCAAAAGCTCAGATCGAGGAAATTCATTTCAGATCATAAAAAAAGATATGGAGTTGAAAGGCAAATATAAGATTTACTCCCATCTTTATTATTTTGAAAAATACGGTATCCCACAAAAAAGACACCGATATATTTTAGTTGGTATTCGTGAAGATTTTAAATTCAATTATAATCCACCAGCTCCAACAACACCTGAGGAATGTGATTACATGTCCAGTCGTTCTGCTTTAGAGAATATACCAGCAAATACTCCTAACCATGATTACTATCAAACTTCATTTATTGTGGAGCAGAGACTTAAGAATATCAAGCCTGGTTTCAATGCATTTAATAGTGATATTCCAAAAAAGTTTGCACTCAACGTCAAAGGAGCAAAGCTCAGCAATATTTACAGAAGACTCGACTCAAAAAAACCTGCTTATACAGTCACAGGAAGTGGCGGTGGTGGAACAAAAATGTATCATTGGAAAGACCCCAGACCACTTACAAATAGGGAAAGAGCGAGGCTTCAAACTTTTCCAGACAATTATATATTTTCTGGCAAACCTGAAAGTGTTAGAAGGCAAATTGGTATGGCTGTTCCTCCATATGCAGCAAAAATTATATTTACTTCTATTATCAAAACCTTTCTTAATCAGGGTTATGAAAATATCATGTCTAACGATACTGAAACCTTAGAGTTATTTGTTTGATGGCCAAAAATAAACCTTGGACTGATTTAGAAAATGATCAAATAGTTAACGCATATTTTAAACTTGATAATTTAATAAAAAATGAGGGTGCAAATTTGTCAAAATTTATCAAAGAATTTAAGGAAAATAATCAGTTCTCTCGAAGTGAGAGAGCTATAGGGATGAAATTTCAAAATATAAGTGCAGTCCTCGATGAAATAAATGAACCTTATATTGATAGTTATAAACCACTTTCAAATTACCAATCTATTTTAAGGCTAAAAGTCTTAGAAAAAATAAGCAAAGATAAGTCTTAACACATCTTAAAGTTTTGTTATTATCTCGTCCTTTATAATCATGAGTAAATTTAATAAAATTGTTGTAATTGGTGCTGGTACGATGGGCTCAGGAATTGCTGCCCATTTGGCTAATTCTAACCGCAAAGTAGTTCTGCTTGATCTCAAAGGCAAAGACAAGCCTAACCAAATATCTGAAAATGCGATTGATATTATCAAAAAGTCAGATCCACCTCTATTAGTGGAAAGAACTAGAATTGATCATATCAAACCAGGTAACTTAGAAGATGATTTCGATGAAATCAAAGATGCAGATTGGGTTATCGAAGCCGTTGTTGAGCGTATTGATATCAAACACAAACTTTACTCCCAAATTGATAAAGTTCG
>MDTG01336248.1_pt1 | contig 12396 bp, 10 predicted proteins | sample 811421 | NCBI WGS metagenome assembly MDTG01 (sample SAMN05326645, study PRJNA326480) | marine metagenome | isolation source: seawater | place: Pacific Ocean: South East | collected 2011
AACAATTCAGTAGGATTCATGAGTAATGCTCTTTTTTTACTTTCCGGAATAATATCTTCTTTAATTATTGTTTCGGCAGTATTCTTAATTTCTTTCAAAATATCTTTCCTAACAATAATAATATTTATAGGTCTATATCTTTTAATTGGAAGTAGAGCAAATATAAAACTTACAAAAATTGGAACGAATCAAGTCCGATCTACAAATAAATACGTAAGATTAATAAACGAATCCCTAGGTTCATATAGATGGATTTTGTTGATGGATTTAAGTCAGTTCTTTACTAATAAAGTTGCAAAAGTTGCTAAGGAATTCCGCTATGATCAGGCACAAAATCAATTTCTCCTAAAAGCTCCTAAGTTTTCGATTGAGTTAATAGCTTTAACAACTATATCTACAGTCTCTTACTATATTTACTTAAATTCAGAAAATCCATTGAAAGCTTTATCCTTAATGAGTGCGGTTGCTTTAGCTCTGCAGAAACTTTTGCCTAATTTACAATTATCATACTCATCATGGGCAAGAATGGTTTCAAGGAAATTTACAGTTAATAATATTTATCCAAAACTTCTTAAAAGCAAAAAATATAATAGCAATTTTGAAAAAGGCACTAAAAAAAATATTGAAAAAATAGAATTTAAAAACTTGGAATTAAGCTCAGTTTGTTTTAATTTTCCAAATGGTAAAAATAGTCTTTTAGAAAATATAAATTTTAAAATTGAGAAAGGAGAATTTATTGGTTTCATTGGTAAATCTGGTGGAGGTAAAAGTACATTATTTGATTTGATAATGGGATTTATAGAACCTAGTAATGGAAAGATTTTATTAAATAATTTGGATTTATATAAAAATAAAGATAGTTCTTTAATTAGCTCTTGGAAAAGATCTATTTCATTAGTTCCACAAGAAATATTTTTATTTAATTCAACTATTTCAGAAAATATAGCTTTTTTTACTAAATCTAAAGATATAAATTTTAAGAAAATCATAGATATATGTAAAATTGTTCAATTAGATCAAAAATATCAAGACATAAATGATATTTTCATGAAGCCTGTAGGTGATAATGGGAATTTCTTAAGTGGTGGAGAAAAACAAAGATTAGCCTTAGCGAGAGCACTATATTATCAACCAGAGGTATTATTTCTTGATGAAGCAACAAGTGGCTTGGATGCAAAAATTGAAAATAATTTACTTGTAAATATAAGGAAAAATTATCCTAATTTAACAATTCTCATGATTTCTCATAATGAAAAATTATCTAAGTTTTTTGACAGAAGTTTCCTTCTTAAAGATGGATATTTATATAATGTTTAGTCAAAATATTAATTTATTTTTTATAAAATTTATTTATTTAAATTTCTAAAATCAAAGATTGATCGCTTAATAAAATTTGTTTAAAAACTATATTTTGTTATATTGAGCTAATTATGAAAAAAGTTTTAGTTACGGGTGCTGGAGGTTTTATCGGCTCTCATTTGACTGAGTATTTAATAGAGCAGGGTTATAAAGTATTACCTATGCTAAGGTATAGATCTGAGAAAAATTATGGTTGGCTTAAGATAGCGATAGAAAAAGGCAAACTTGATAAAGAATCAATTATTTACGGTGATATTTGTGATAGAGGCTTTGTAAAAGAAGCAGTTTCTGAAAGTGAGGTAATATTTAATTTAGCTGCTTTGATTGGGATCCCTTATAGTTACAAAGCAATGGAATCATACATAAATGTAAATATAAATGGAGTATTTAATATTCTAGAGGAGATAAAAAATACAAATAAAATTCTCGTTCAAACATCTACAAGTGAAACTTATGGTACCGCTCAATATGTTCCAATAGATGAAAATCATAGAAAACATGCTCAATCTCCATATGCGGCAACGAAGATAGCCGCTGATGAAATTGCTTTGAGTTATTACAGATCATTTGGTACTAGAGTGAGGGTTATTAGACCTTTTAATACTTATGGGCCAAGACAAAGTTTTAGAGCCGTTATACCGACAATCATAGGTCAAGTTTTAAATAATGCGTGCAGTCAAATTTATTTAGGTAACATTACTGCAACAAGAGATTTCAACTTTGTTATTGATACTGTTACAGCTTTTGAAAAAATTTCAGATAATAATTCTTGTGATGGCTTAGAAATAAATGTTGCCAGTAATTTTGAAATAAGCATTCAAAAAGTTGCACAACTTATAATGAATTACTTAGAAATTAAAAAAGAAATCGTTACTGATAAAAATAGGCTTAGACCAGAAAATTCTGAGGTTGAAAGACTATATGGATGTAATAAAAAATTTCTTTCATTAATAGGTTGGGAACCAAATTTTTTAGGAATTAAAGGTTTTGAGAAAGGTTTAGAAAAAACAATAGAATGGTTTAAAATAAATCAAAAAACCAATAAAGATTATTTAATATGAAAATATCAAAAATAAAAGTTGGTTATAATGAAAGGCCAAAAATAATAGCAGAAATTGGGATTAATCATGAAGGTTCACTAGATATTGCAAAAAAGATGGCTGAATTAGCTATTTCAAACGGTGCTGACATTATTAAAACTCAACTCCATTTACCTAGTTACGAAATGAGTCATGAAGCTAAAAAAGTTATTCCACAACATACAAAAAAAAGTATTTTTGCGATAATGGAAGATTGTTCATTATCTATTGATGAGGAGTATGAATTTAAAAATTTTGTTGAAAATTCAGGTTCGACTTATCTATGTACTCCCTTCTCTTCAAAGGCTGCAGAAATCTTGGGTCAATTTAATGTATCAGCTTTTAAAGTTGGCTCAGGAGAATGTAATAATCCTCAAGTTTTAAATGAAATTAGTAAATATAAAAAACCAACTATTATTAGTACAGGTATGAATAACCTTGAGAGTGTAAAAAGAACAAATAAATTCGTTAAAGAATTAAAAATGGAAGTAGTTTTTATGCATACTACAAATTTATATCCTACCCCTTATGAATTAGTAAGATTAGGAGCTATTAAAAACTTGCAGGAGCTTGTGGGCAATGATTCTGTAGGTCTTTCAGACCACACTACTTCAAATCTTGCATGCCTTGGTGCAGTATCTTTAGGAGCTGTATTGCTTGAAAGACATTTTACCGATTCTAAGGAAAGAATAGGTCCTGACATTGTAAACTCGATGGATCCCAAAGAGTTAAAAAATTTAAGGAAAGAAAGTGAATTGATGTTTAAAATGAGGGGTGGTGATAAACTTACTGATATTAAAGAAGAGGATGATACAAGAAACTTTGCATTCGCTACAGTTGTTTGCACCTCTAATATAAGAGCTGGTGAAGAGATAACATTTAAAAATACTTGGCCAAAAAGACCAGGAATTGGGCAGATAAACGCTTGGGAGCATCAAAAAATTGTTGGGATGAAGGCAGCAAGAAATTTACTTAAAGAAGAGCATATAAAATGGGAAGATCTTACAAAAAAATTATAATTCTAGGTAAAGGTTCTGTTGGTTTTTATTTATATAATTATTTAATAGCTAAAGGATTTAAAAATACTCAAATTATTTCATTAAGGTCTGAAGGTAAAAAAATTTCAAATGTTATAGAAATAGTAAATAATTCTGATTTAATATTTGATTGTATGGATCGTAATATAGGGGAAGTTGATTTTGAGAGGTCAAACCTAATTAGGGTAATAAGAAATAATATTTATGAAAAAGAAAATATTATGTATCTTTATCTATCTTCTACAAATATATATAGTATTTCTTCAAATAAGATTGATGAAGATGGAGAAATTGCTAGCGACCAATTATCAATTTATCAAAAAAATAAAATCAAGGTTGAAAATGAAATCCAAAAAAAAATTCATCCCAATAATTACTTAATTGCGAGGATGCCATCAATATGGGGTATGGAAATTTACAATAAAAGTTTTATGTTTGATTTAATTAACAGTTATAAAAAGAATATAGTTTTAGATTCTGCAATGAATGATGAATTGATTTTTTCTTATATTAATATTCAAAATGCAGTAGAAATTTTGTGTGGCCTTTTCAAAAATTCCTCAGGTATTTTTAATATTGTTACGGAAGATTGGGCATCTAGGAAGGATCTAAAATTAAAACGAATTAACTTTAATTTAAACGGAAAAGGAAGGAAAATAATATCAAAAAAATATGATTATAAAGAATTTATATCAGATAAAATAAATTTGTTATGAAAATCCTTGCATTTACTGGAAATAGGGCTGATTATTATTTACAACGTCCTTTACTTACAAGGATTAATAAGGATCCTGAATTTAAATTAAAATTAATCGTAAGCGGAGCAATACTTGGGGATTCAGATTCTACAGTTTCAAAAGATATGCATGAAGATAACTTAGAAATTGGGAAAAGAATACAATTAGATGAATTCCCAAATAATCATTCTTATGCAATCTCAACAGTTATTAATGAATCATCTCAATACATAGAATCTTTCAAACCTGATCTTTGCATCATTTATGCTGATAGGTTTGAAAGTTTTGGATTTTCAGTTGCTGCATTTCATTCAAATACCCCATCATTACATATTGAAGCTGGAGATATAACTAATGGTGGAACTTATGATGATAATTTGAGACATTGTATAACCAAGATGTCTCATTTATTTTGTAGTTCAACAAAAAAGGGATTAAGAGTTATAAAAAATTTAGGTGAGGAGTCTTGGAGAGCTATTCATTCTGGATTGTTGAGTTATGACGATATGAAAAAAAGAAATTATTCAGATCAAAAAAAAATAATTGAAGAATTAAATTTAGGACATAAACCGGTTATTATTTGCACAATGCATCCGATTCCAAATAATTTGAAAAAAACTTTAGAAGATACCTCAGAATTATTTGCTGCTCTTCAAAAATTAAGCAATATAAAGCAAATTAACGTAGTAGTCACTGCTCCGAATAATGATTATGGAAGTAAAGAAATAAGAAATTTTATAAAAGAGAATATTAAATATATTAAACAAGCGAAATTTATAGATACTCTTGGAGGATATCGTTATCAATCAATTTTGAGTTTGGCTGAAAATAGGCCAGTAATACTTTGCGGTAATTCAAGTTCCATAATTAAAGAAGCTCCTTTTTTTAATGTTCATGGTTTAAATATTGGGCTAAGACAATTAAATAGAGAAAGTGCAACTTCACAAATAAATTGTGATGGAGAAAAAGATCAAATATTTTCGCATTTAAATAAATTAGTTGAAGAAAAATGCAATGTTGAATTTAATCCATATTATGTTGACAATAGTTGTCAATTGATTATTGAATTTATTAAAGATGTTTTTAATTCAAAAGAAAAATTAGAAATTTTAAATAAGAAATGGAATGAGTAGTAATTCTTCAGTTGTTATTTTTGGTTCTGGGAGTATAGGTAAAAGACATTATGGAGTTGCTAATTCTATACCAAATTGTGATGTTTTTATTCATAGCAGAAATAATTTAAGAAATATTGAATTAGCAAAAAAGAGTTTTAAAATTTTTGATTTTTCTAAAAAGTGTGATTTAGGAATAATCGCATCTGAAGCAAATAATCATAAGAATGATTTTTGTAATTATTTTTCTTTCGCAAGAAAATGGATTATTGAGAAACCTATAGTCTCGATTTATGATGAATTTGAGGAAGAACTATTTGATATTTTTAAAAAAGAAAAAACTACAATAGGTTATAATAAAAGGTTTGAATTGGGGATACAAGAATTAAGAAAAATTTTGAAAAATAAAAAAGTAAATGCTGCTCATTTTAAATGTTTTAGTAATTTATCCTCTTGGAGAGAACAATCTTTGATAGATTCGTTATCACTTGATGATAAAAGGGGTGGTGGTGTAATAAATGAACTTTCTCATGAAATTGATCTTGCAAATTATTTGGTAGGGCCAATAAAAAAGATTAATGGTATTACTAAACAAAGAAAATTCAAAAATTCTTCAGTTGAGGATACTGCTTTCCTTAAAATAGAACATCTAAATGGTATCTATTCCCAAGTTGATTTATCCTTTGGATGTAAAGATGAGATACGCAAAACAATTTTAATGTTTAATGATATGAAAATTATCTATAATCATATAAATGGTTTTTTGGAGAAAATCCCAAAAGATAAAAGAGGGATTATTATGCGAGAATGTTTTAAAGAAAATAGAAATAAAAGTTTTGAGAGGCAGATTAAACTACAATTATTCAATGATAATAGGCATATAATTCCCTGTAGTGTATCAGAGGGTTTATCTTATATTAAATTAGCTAATCATTTGGTATGGCAATAATAGGATCGGTTTTTGCGCGAGGAGGTTCAAAAGGAATTCCCAAAAAAAATTTGTCAAAAATAAATGGTTTATCACTAACTAAAATAGCCTTAAAAAGTTTGATAAAAAGTTCTTTATGTAAGGAAATATATCTATGTAGTGATGATGATGAGATTCTTAATGAAAGCAAAAATATGCAGATAGAAATTTTTAAAAGAAATAAGAGTAACTGCAGAGATAATAGCTCTGAAATTGATGCGTGGCGAGAATTTGCTGGATATCTCATTACAACAAAAAATTATGACGAGAAAGATCTACTTCTCATAACACCTTGTACTTCTCCATTACGCAATGTTGAAACTCTTATTGGAATAATTAAAAAACTTAATAAAAATCCAGAGGCTGATGGAATTATTTGCATAAAAAAATCAAATGTTCTTCCAGACTTTAATCTTTTAAAAAAAAATAAAGATAATTTTTTAAATATATATATAAATGGGAAAAGGAAAATCAATAGGCAAAATTCATCTCCAGCATGGGAAATGACAACCATCGCTTACTGTTATAAATTAGGTTCGATTATACAAAATAAAGATTTATTTGAATTAAATACCATAGGATATGATGTTAAGTTTCCTGAAAGTTTGGATATTGATACCTATGAAGATTTAGATTTAGCAAGGAAATTAATGAATCAATGAATAAAGTAATCATTTTAGGATCAGAAGGTTTGATAGGAAAAACATTATTTAATTATCTATCCGATAAAAAATTCAAAATAATAGGTGTTGATAAGAATCTTGATTCTAATAAACAAAATAAAAATAATCATATCTTCGACATATCTTCTTTAGAAAATCAAGAGGATTTTGATTGTTTTTTAAGTGATTTAGTAGGCCATGATAATGCAGATTATCTCACTATTATTGATGCTCTATTAATAAGAAAAAAAATTGAAAAAAATTCAAAGCAGGAAACTCATTCTGCGTTCCTCGGATATTTAACAACAACAATAACAATAGCTAAATGGTTTGGTAATTTTTGCAAGAAAAAAAATATAAATGGAAATATGATTATGATCTCTTCTGTAAAAGGATTTTATGCTCCAAAATTCAAACATTATGAGAATCTTAATATGAATAGTGATGTAGAGTATGGTATCTCAAAAGCTGGAATTTCCTATGCTGCTAAAGATTTAAGTGTTAGATTCAAAGGTATTGCTCGTTATAACTGCTTAGCTCCGGGGGGTATAAAAGGAGAAGATCATTCCTCTACATTTATTAAAAGATATGATGATTCATGTTTAAAAGTGCCTGGATTGGTCGACCCTTTGGAGGTTGCGAAAATAATTAAAATACTTATTTCTGAATCAAGTCCAATTATAGGTCAGACTATAATTGTAGATAATGGTTGGAGTCTAACTTGAAAAATTATGTCTTATTTAATATCACCTGACTCAGACTTAAACGAGGTACTCAATGTTTTAAATGAATATAAATTTTGTATAGTTGTTGATAATGAAAATACTTGCATTGGCACAATAACCGATGGAGATTTAAGAAGATCTATTATTAAAGGAAATTCAAAAGATTTAAAAGCTTCTGATATATGTGAAAAGCAGTATAAGTATGCATTTAACTCTTCTGAAGCTGAGAAACTATATAAGGATATAAGATTTGTTCCAATAGTTAATCGGGAAAAAAAATATTTATCTACCCAAATTAATAACATAAATAAATCAAGTATTACTGAAGTTCCTTTGGTAATAATGGCGGGTGGTAAAGGTAAAAGAATGAGAGACTATACAAAAAATTTACCAAAACCCTTATTGAAGATTAAAGGAAAATCAATGCTTGAGATAATTATTGAAAAGGTTAAAGGATTTGGTATTAAAAATATTTATATTTCAATAAATTATTTAGGACAAAAAATCAAAGACTCTTTTAAAGATGGATCTAATCTTCAAGTAAATATTATTTATATTGAAGAAGAAAAAGAACTTGATACAGCTGGCTCTCTCAAGGATTGCAAACTAAAAAATCATGAAAACGTAATTGTTATTAATGGAGATGTAATATGTGATCTTGACTTTAATTCTTTTTATAGATTTCATCAATATAGAAATAACCATGTAACTCTTGCAGTAAAAAAGCATATTATAAAAAATCAATTTGGCGTGGTCAATTATAATGGTCTTGAGTACATAGATATAGAAGAGAAGCCTGAATATATGAGTTATATAAATGCAGGAATATATGTGATAAATAAAAAAGTAATAAACTTGATTAATCACAATGAAAAAATTGATATCCCAACATTATTTGAAAGAGCAAAAAATAATAATCTTAAATGTGAAATTTATCCATTCGATACAGAATGGAATGATGTTGGGAGTATAAATGTATATCAAGAATTAAATAAATAAGTATTTAAATTCCTTTAATATTCAAAAAAAACCAATTCCCGGATAATCAATAAAACCTTTTGCTGAGTATCCATAATCTTCCTTTCTAAAATATTCTGGATATCTCTTACACAATCTAAAAATTGTTAAATGTCTAAACCAAGTATCCCATAAATTTGATTCACCCCACTCTCTGGTTGGCCAATGTGTTTTTAATTTATTATGTTTTGGCAAAATTAATTTTAAATTTGTCATCAATCTAGAATTAAAACCATTACTTTTGCTAAAAAAAATGTGTTTTAATATTTTGAATATATTTTGTATAGTTTGTGGTCTTAAGAAAATATTTTCTGCTGAGCCTCCATCTTTATTAATTGAATTAATGATTGAATTAATTGTTCTATAAAAAACTAAATTAGGCTTCAAGTCTAATTTATTACGTTTTGAGGTTAAAAAATATATTGCATCATAGTCATAGCAACCACCCCCACCAGGATAAGGTGCAAATTGGCCATCTAAGTCTTGAAGACTTAAAACTAATTTAGCTGAATTATCCCAATAAATTCCATCTCTTTCTAGGAAGTTCAGAATCTCATATTGATGATATCCATTTTGAAATTGTACGTAGGGACATGATCTTTGATTTGACCATAAACCGTGTTTATTCATACTCTTTTGGTGTAAATCAACCCAGATATTAATATTTGAATCAGAATTTTTATTTAGATAAAGTTTTCTGTGTATTTGATTAACTGCATAAAACATTGCAAAATTTCCAGAGCCAGGTTTTCCACTTAGGGCTTCAATATTTTTTAAATACTTATCAGTTCTAATATTTTTATATAAATCTTCTGTATAACTTTCGAGAGGATTATTATTAATTGTTCCCAATATTTTTAAGGCCGACAAAGTAAAGCAGAGTAATTGCAAAAAATATTTATCATATAAAATTTCTGAGATTTGTGAACTTCTTGAAGTATATGTTTTTTGAATATTTTTTATTAGAATTTCACTATAAATTTCTTTAAATTCAATCAAATGCTTTGTTTCGCCAAATAAATGGTAAATAAAAATAGCGAAAGGTAAACCAAATTCAGATTTCCTTGAATATTTATTTAATTTATAATTGCCAATTTCTAATTCACACGACTTTACAAAATTAATAGTATTTTCTTTTATTAAATTCCTCATATTTTTATTATTATTAATAAATAATTTAATATTGAAACTATAGAATTGTTTTAAACAAGATTTATATTATATATATATCTATATATTATTAAAATAAAAAAAAACTACTTAAATTGTAAAACTTTTTATGTATTTATTTAAAAATAGATTATTGAGAATAATTAGATTTCTTTTAGTTGTAAATTTGGTAAAGATTACAAAAGACCTTTTAAAAATCAAAGATTTAACAAATTTTATTTTTACTTATAGGGAATCGTTTTATCCTGTAGCGACTGCAAAATTTGAGGATAAATTAAAGAAACTAACAGCTAAAGCTCATGTTATCACTACTTGTAATGGATCAATGGCAATAGAAACTGCAATATATGGATGCGAATTAGTTAAAAAAAATATTGGTTGTGCTATTAATATGATTCCAAGTTCATACTATCCTGCCAAAGTTCTTGGAAATAAAATTATTCCGATAAAGATAGATCAAGGATCACTTTGTATTTGTATTGATAGTTTGCGTAAAATGTGTGAAGAAAAAAAAATAGATGGTTTAATATTTTGTGATTTTTATGGAAACTATTCTTTAATTGATGAGGTAAGAGAGATATGTAAAAAATATAAAATAATACTAATAAGAGATTGTTCTCATAGTCATCATTACATTATGGATAAAGAGAAGTCTGGAGGATCTAACGAAGTGATCTGTTATAGTTTCCAAAGTGCAAAAGGAATAAGTTCTTTTGAAGGTGGCGCATTGTGTATTGATAGTCAAGAGATTTGTAAAAGGGCATTATTTTATATTTCTCAAGATAAATTTATGATTAAATGTAAACAAAACGGAATAAGTAAAGAATTAAATAATTATGATCCAAATGGTTTTGGTAAAAAAGGTAGAATTAATCCGCTTGGAAGTGTTGTAGCATTTATAGATTTAAATTTTATAAAAATTCAAAATTGGTATATGAGAGAGTTTATAAAAATAGCAAATTTATTTAAGAAAAAAAATTATGATGAAATAAAAATCTTTGGGACAAATACTCCTTTTTTTTCATGTGGATGTAATACTTTGGTTTTGAATGCAAATAATAAAAAAAAAGCTTTAGAAATCAAAAAATCTCTAGAAAAATATGGTATTAATTCTTATTTCAGAAAATATAGTTTAAATTATCAATTTACTAAAAATAGTGATACAAGATTAGTAATTGATCAAGCTAATGAAATCTTTGAGAAAATTTTGTTTGTAAGTATTTCTAATTTTACTAGTCATAGAAGATTAATATTCATAATAATAAAAAGAATTTTTAGGATATTATGAAAATAGCTATAATTGGTTCTTCACTAACTGGTTGTTTTGCATCGGAGATTCTTTCTAAAAAAGGGAATCAAATAGTAATATTTGAGAAAGGTAATGAATCAGAAAATATTGATACAAATTATGTGATTAAAAATGCCGTAGTAAATGGCAAAAAAACAAAAGTACTTAACGAGGGTATTGGTGGTACTTCTCAATTATGGACTGGGGGACTTTTAAGAAATTTTAATCAAGAGGGTATTGGCCATTCAAAAAAAGCACTTAAAGCGATTTCTAAATTATTTGAGATTGATTACTTTGATTTAATAAATGATGTTAGAAAGAAATCTGATTTAATTTTTCAAAAAACAATAGTTTTATATAAACCAAAAAGGGGGATGAAATATTTAAAAAAATTATTAATTAAAAATAAAAAAATATCTTTAAATAAAAATGCTTTAGTTACACAATTAAAAGGTTCTAAAGATTCTGTGATAGTAAATTATAAAGATATTAAATCTAATAATTATAAATTTGAGAAATTTGATAAATGTATTATTGCAAATGGATTAATTGGATTTCATAAACTTTTGCCAGAAATAGAATTTAATTCAAAGAAAAAAAATTTCAAAATAAATTCAAAATATAAATTTATGACGCATCCAAAATTCGATGCGGGTTATTTTTACTCTAAGAGATGGAGGCCATGGGATAAAGAATTTGGTAACAAAAAAATATTATCGAATTGTTATGTTTATGAAAGAATTCTTTTACCTATTAAATTAGAAAATAATGAAAAAAGATTTTTAGGAATAAGAATAGAATCAAGAAGGATTACTAGGCTTACAAAATTATCTATTATTTTTACGAAAATCTTGAATGTATCAATAACAAAATTATTTATTAGATTGATAGATTTTATTTATAGAAAGGTTTGTTTATTATTAAATTTAAAAGAGCTTTTTAATATAAGAGTTTTTATTGCGGACGAATTTAAAGGAGAATCATATTTAAAATACAATGGAAAAGATTTAAATATTTTTTGTAGTATTAATGATAGATATTTAGAATTAATTGAAAAAAATTTAAAGTTAAAATTAGATTTCTTAAATATTGAAAACTATACTTTAAATAATTATAATGATTGGGAAATAACAGTCTTGCATTCACATTTATGTGGATCGATCTTATTAGAACGCGAATTAAAAGAATTATTTAAAGCCAATAATATTATTACTCTCTCTACTATTAATTTGCCTATTGGATA
>MDTG01270437.1_pt1 | contig 12395 bp, 16 predicted proteins | sample 811421 | NCBI WGS metagenome assembly MDTG01 (sample SAMN05326645, study PRJNA326480) | marine metagenome | isolation source: seawater | place: Pacific Ocean: South East | collected 2011
AAAGCAAAAACAAGAAAAAGAGAGATCAGCAAAGAAAAAAGATGCAGCCGCATCTGAAACTTCTGAATAAGAAGTGTTGATGAATATCAAAAACTTCAAGAAAATGTATGTCTGAAGCAACCACTGAAGGTCGCTTTTGTATAGATCTGCCTGATTCCGATGCTGCTACTGCTCTTTCTGGAATTGGTCAGTCAACACTACACAAATTGGAAAGTTTAACTGGTGCTTCTTTTGCTCTAAGGGGATTACAACTTGAAATAAAAGGAAATTCTTATCAATTAGAAAGAGCAGCAGCAATTGTTGAGTTAATTAGACCCATTTGGCAAGATGGTCAAATTGTATCAGCTGTTGACATTCATGCTGCAGTTGGAGCATTGGATAATGGTAAGAAAAATGATTATGCGATATCTACAAATAAAGTGCTAGCTAGAAGTCAAAGAGGCAATCTTTTAAGACCAAGAACAATTAGACAAAAAATTTATGTAGAGGCAATGGAAAAAAATGATCTTACTTTTGCTTTGGGTCCAGCAGGTACAGGTAAGACATTTTTGGCTACTGTTCTTGCTGTTCAAATGCTTACACAGAGAAAAATTGAGAAGATCATTTTAACTAGACCTGCAGTTGAAGCTGGAGAACGACTGGGCTTTTTACCTGGAGACCTCCAACAAAAGGTAGATCCATATTTAAGGCCTCTTTATGATTCACTGCACTCTTTACTTGGACAAGAAAAAACTAATTTACTTATTGAAAAAAATGTCATTGAGGTTGCTCCCTTGGCTTACATGCGAGGGAGAACTTTAGAAGAATCTTTTGTGATACTTGATGAGGCTCAAAACACCACTCCAGCACAGATGAGAATGGTACTTACAAGGCTCGGTGAGCGGTCAAGAATGGTAGTAACGGGAGATGTCACTCAGGTAGATTTACCATTAGGTCAATTAAGTGGACTAATCGAGGCAGCAAATTTACTCGAGAAGGTTGATGGCATATCAGTATGTAGACTTACTTCAGCAGATGTTGTTAGACACCCACTTGTTCAGAGGGTTGTTGATGCTTATGCCGAACTAGATAAAAAACGATAGGGTGATCCGCATTCACAAATCTGTTAACTTTATTTTTTTGTGTCAGAGTAAGTGATAATAATTTAATTATCTGGTGCATCATGCCAGCAAACAGCAATTTTCAACAAGCTATTCGTGAAGCACAATCTAGTGCACTTATTGGACCAAATGTAGTCAATAAAGCCTTGCCTTATGTAGGTGGAGGAATGGCGCTAACTGGGTTAGGGGTTTTAAGTGGTTTATCTTTACAAGCAACTAACAGTCCAATTTTTGGTCCATTGTTTTTAGTTGCCTTCATTGCCGAAATAGTTTTATTTTTTATGGCAAGCAGTGCTGCAAATAACGCAAACAACTCTAAAGCACTCCCACTCTTGACTGGATTCAGCTTGTTAACTGGCTTTACTCTTAGTGGGATTGTTGGTTTAGCAATTCAAGTTGCAGGAATGGGTGCTATTGGAACTGCCGTTTTTGCTACTGGAATAACTTTCGTGATTGCATCTTCAGTAGGCAGAAAAATGAGTGATAACGTTGGTCAAGCTTTGCAAGGTGCAGTAGGCCTTGGATTGATAGGGCTTATTATTGCAATGGTTTTTCAGTTCATTGGAGGTTTGTTTGCTCCTGGAATGTTTGGCGGCAGCGGATTTGAGTTAATGATTGCCGGTTTTGGAACAGTGCTTTTTGTTGCGATGTCTTTTGTAGATTTCTACACAATGCCAAGAAGATATAATGATGATCAATATTTAGCGGGTGCACTGGGCATGTATCTTACTTATATAAATTTATTTGTTTTTGTACTTCGTTTGATCATTGCCCTTCAGGGTGGAGGAAGAAGAGATTAATTTTTTACTATAATTAAATATAAAGAAAGAGCCTTTAGGCTCTTTTTTTATGTGGCTACCTCAAAGATGCTCTCCGATATTGCTTTTATTTGTTCATCGTCATACCCACACTTATTCAGAAAATCCAAGTCTGCTCCTTTCCCTTGTGTCGATTCAAATAAAACTTCTAAACGTTTTTTTACCTCTTTTGATTCCAATAACTTAAGCAACTCAATACAACGAATTTTTATTCTCTCTGATTGTATTTCCTGGACATTCTTGTTTTTGCGATGTGTAATCACCATCGCTGAGCTCATTGCAAGATTCTTTACGGTTAAGTCAATTACAATTTCACCTGAACTTCTTAATTTAAAAATTAAGGCCTCTGGGACTCTATCCATTAAAGGACAATCTATTGAGAGACTTACTACAAAAAAGCCTCTTGCACCTTCAACTGTTTTAATTAGTTCGCCGATTCGATCAGCAATAACCTCATCACTTATTTCATCATTTTCCCAACTTTTGCACCAAATCATAGTTGCGTCCATAGCTTGCTTAAAAGTTGGTTTCTGATCATTCATGGTTTTATTTCACTTTTAGAGTAAGGCTATAGATAATGGTAGAGAAAGGAAATGGCTTTGGGAGATTTAAATCAAGAAGGTTTCAAGTCAGGATTTATTGCATTAATTGGAAGACCTAATGTAGGCAAATCAACTTTAATTAACCAATTTATCGGTGAAAAGATAGCAATTACATCTCCTGTTGCACAAACCACTAGAAATCGATTAAAAGTAATTCTTACAAATGAAAAGTCTCAAATTATTTTTTTAGACACTCCTGGAATACATAAACCTCATCATTTATTAGGCGAAAGACTTGTACAGAGTGCAAAGAAATCGATAGGAGAAGTAGACGAGGTTTTAGCGATTTTTGATGCCAGCCATTCTCCTGGAAGGGGCGACGCATTTATTTTGAACTTGATTAGCAATTTAAAAATTCCGGTAATTGTTGTCTTGAATAAATGGGATCTTTTAGGATTGAGACAATTTGAAGAGAGGAAGAGAGAATATTTAGACTTTTTTGAGGGCTCGCCTTGGTCGGTTTTTTGTTGCAGCGCTCTGACGGGAGATGGATGTAATGACTTGATTGTTGAAATGGAAAAAAAACTACCATTTGGACCTCAGCTTTATCCAAGTAATATGACTTGCGACCATCCTGAAAAGTTTTTGATGGCTGAACTTATTAGAGAACAAGTTTTAATAAATACACGTGAAGAGGTTCCACATAGTGTGGCAGTTTCAATTGATAAAATTGAAGAAATACCTTCAAAGAAAAAATCTAATAAGAAGATAAGAACTGGTATTCTTGCAACTATTTGTGTGGAAAAAAAAAGTCAAAAAGGAATCCTAATTGGTAAAGGAGGAGCTATGTTGAAGAGAATTGGTCAGGGATCAAGATTGCAAATTCAAACTTTAATTAATGAAAATGTTTATTTAGAATTATTCGTTAAAGTAGTTCCTGACTGGAGAAGTAAATCTTCTCGGCTTAATGAGTTTGGTTATGAGGGGAGCTAGTTTATATGTGTAAAGTTAGGTTCGATGTAATTAGTCTTTTCCCAGAAGCTTTTAAAAACTTTTTTAATCATGGTCTTATAAAAAAGTCATTTGAGGAAAATATTGCATCTATTCATTTACATAACCCTCGTGACTATGCAATAGATAATTATCGGAAAGTTGATGATGAACCATATGGTGGAGGTGTCGGAATGGTATTAAAGCCAGAACCCTATTTTTCTGCATTTGAGACAATACCAAAGTTAAATAAAAAAAAAGTACTTTTGATGACGCCACAAGGTAGAAAAATAGCTCAATCTGATTTTTGTAGATGGTCAAAACAAGATCAATTGATAATGATATGCGGAAGTTATGAAGGATTTGATGAGAGGATTAGATCTTTATCAGATGAAGAAATTTCTTTAGGAGATTTTGTTCTCACAGGTGGAGAAATACCTGCAATAACTATTATTAATGGTGTAGTTCGATTATTACCTGGAACTTTAGGTAGTTCCGAATCATTAAAAGATGAAAGTCATAATGATTTTCTTTTAGAACATCCTCAATACACACGGCCCTCAGATTTTCGAGGTTTGAAAGTTCCTGATGTACTTCTGAGTGGTAACCATAAATTAATTAAAGAATGGAGGCAGAGGCAGAGAGAAATCAGAACTCAGTCCCGTAGGCCAGATTTATATGAACTTTGGAAACTTGACCAATTATGATTCCTTTAGCAAAGTTCATTATTAAAAGTTGAAGTGAGCTTACGAATAGGTAATGGTTATGACATGCACCGATTGGTTCCTGGACGGCCCTTGATTCTTGGAGGGGGGAAGTTGAATCATCCTGAAGGGTTGGGTCTAGATGGGCATAGTGATGCAGATGTTCTAACTCATGCAATAATGGATGCCATTTTGGGTTCATTATCTCTTGGAGATATAGGGAAGTTTTTCCCTCCAGATGACCCTAAATGGAAAAATGCAGATAGCTTGATTCTTCTTGAAAAGGTCATCGAATTAATTGATAGGAAAGGTTGGCAAATTGTGAATATTGATTCAGTTATTGTGGCTGAAAGGCCAAAATTAAAACCTCATATTGATTTGATGAAGGAGAAGATATCGAAGAAAATAGGAGTTAACATTGAAGATGTAGGAGTTAAAGCAACTACAAATGAAAGATTAGGAGCGGAGGGAAGGGAAGAAGGTATATGTTGTCATGCAGTAGTTTTGATGAAAAAAAATGAAAACAATTAAAGAAACAAATCTTGTTGAAAAAACTTTTGAGTTCCTTTTTATCAGTTTGATAATTCTTTCTACATTTTTTGGAAACGTGAAAAATGTTCAAGCCGAATCTTTGTCGAGATTGAATTTCCCCAATGAATCTATTGTTGAGCATCTTAAGCTTGAGGTGCCTAAAGAATTCAAAAATGCTTGGTTGAAAGCTGAGCATGCCAGTTGGGAACCATGGTTATTGAAACAAAAGGGCTTTTTAGGACGCCAACTTTTTTGGGATCCAAAAGCGGAAGAGGCAACTTTATTGATTGGCTGGCAGTCAAGAGAAATTTGGAAAAATATCTCTCAGTCAGAAATAAATCTTGTTCAGCAGGATTTCGAAAAGATTGCCAAAAAGGAAACAGGTAAAAGCATTGGAAATCCTTTCCCCTTGATTTATGAGGGTGAATTAAATCCACAGTAAAATGGATGAATCAACTATTGATTTTCAGAGACGAAGTAGACTTGGCGTGGTTGAGGCTATTTGGGGTCAGCACAAATCAATTGAACAAATTTCTGAAATATTGAGAAAATATCAACTGGCCTCTGAAACGGCTTTGGTTACAAGACTTACAAAAGAAAAGGGTGAAAAACTTTTAATTGAATTTCCTTATGCAAAATTTCATGAGAAATCTGGTTGTTTAACTATGGGGGAATTTGAGGAATGTATTTCTTCTAAGGAAGAAGTAAATATTTTGACTGGAGGGACCAGTGATATAGGCGTGGCACTAGAAGCAGAAATAGCTTTAAATTTACATGGAATAAAAACGAAATTGTTAATCGATGTTGGTGTCGCTGGCATTCATAGGCTACTTGAGAGACTTGATGAAATAAAATCAGCTAAAGTAGTCATTGCTTGCGCGGGGATGGAAGGAGCCCTGCCAACTGTTCTTGCCGGATTAATCCCGCAACCAATTATTGGCCTTCCTGTTTCAGTTGGATATGGGATTAGTTATGGCGGTAGGACAGCATTAGAAGGAATGCTATCGAGTTGTTCTCCGGGGTTACTAGTCGTGAATATTGATAATGGTTATGGAGCTGCAATGGCTGCTCTAAGGATATTGTCTTCCTAAGGCATATTTGATTATGATTGAAATTATCGGCTTGATTCTTTTACATTAATATCTAAAACTTGTTCCAACCATAATTTCATGGAGTTTGAAAGTTGACCCTTCTCGTACCGAAAAATTGCCTCAGTTATAACGGGAGTATTAATCCATTGAATTTGTTTGCTTCTCATCAATTCTTAAATCTATAACCTAAACTGAGATATGAAAAAGAATCATGCAAGGGGAAAAATACCTTGTTAGAACTCTTCGTCATATTTGCTACTAAGTCTTGTTAATTCATCGCTGTTATTGCTCGATTCGACATCCAGTAGGCGATTAACTAACTCTGATAAATCTCTCTGAGCGAGTTCACCCGAGCTTTCCCATTTCATTGAGCGTGGTTCTGATTGCGAAGACGCTGACACTTCTGTAAAGGATAAATAACTGTGAGCGAATGCTAACTCTTATTTGTGTGTTTTTTGCCAGTTGTTTACGTATATTAGGTGAAGAAAATATAAAGAAATCAAGTTTTTGGTCTCTATTGGCACTGACTTTATAAATGTTTAAGATTTGGGTACTGAATTATTAGTTCCTCCTCTTTTAAAGACTCCCCTTCACCTTCGGGTTGCCATATAACCTCTAATGCAATTAAATCATTTGAAGATAGTGATCCCAAGATCCTTAGAGCCTCTGTTATGCGCTCAGGGTTTACATTGTCTTCTAGACTCATCTTCTTTTTTGTTGCAACGATAATTGTCACCGCAATGTATTCATTTGTTGGATCAGAATCACCAGGATTCGACGGGATGTTTTTTGAGGTAGATATCTGACCGGAATAATTTGATGTTAGTTCTGCCTGTAATTTGCTTCTTTCAGTTATTGAAATACGATTAAATGTTGACTCTGCGGAGGCAAATGGAACTGAACCCGTTTCTATATTTGAGTAGACCCAAAGTTCTGGCTTCCTAAGTAAGGAAAGTGTGGTGTCTTGAAGAACTTTTTGAAGGCCAGAGGACTTTGATGTATCAGAGTATGACGCAAGATTTCTCAACTGCACTTGAATTTCTTTAGCACTTGCTAGTAAACCCATCTGAAACTGTATTAATGAAACTTTGGTTGGATTTGCTGATTGAGAAACAATGTTGTAATCGCTTGAGTTGGAGAAAGTTGATGAGTTTTTTACAGAATTAACTATTACACCAATAATTGTCATGAGTATTAGGAAGCCAAAAGCCCCGCCACCAAAACCAAATATGGGCAACAAGAAAGGGAAACCAATGCCACCTCCTCTGTAACCACTTCCATAACCTCGAAAGTTATTTACTCCAGAGCCTCCGTAATTTGAGCTTCTTGGTGCAGAAGGAGCTTGAAAACTTCCTCCACCAATCCTTCCGCCACTTGCAGCAGTAGCTAAGTTGGGGGTAATGAATAAAAACGCGAAGATTATTGATGAACCAACCAGAAAAGAAAAAACTCTTTTTCTTGTGAACCATTTAAAAACAATAAATTTGAACACTTTTTTAATCATGATGAGTTAACTGTAGGAACCACCTCCAACAATTGTCACAACTTCTAAGGAATCTCCATCTTTTATTTTTGTATTGATCCACTCACGCGGTTTAATGATTGCCCCGTTTAGCTCAATCACTACTAATTGGGGTTGATAACCCAAGTGTTTGATTAAATCCTCAAGACAGAATTCGTCTTCAAATTGATTAATAGTTTTGATTTCTCCGTTGAGTTTTATGTTCATTTTAAAAATTTTAAAAGATCTTCAGTTTTGGAAAAAGGATCACTTGAATTAATAATTGCGTCTGAAACGGCTATACGTAAATTATTTAGCTGGTTTAATTCATTGATATTTGAGCTATTAATTCCACCAATAGCAAAAGCAGGTAGTTGGAATTTATTGTACCCCTTCTTTAAGTAGTCGATCCCAATTGGATTAAGCCTCTTTTTTGTTTTAGAGGGAAAAATGGGTCCTATGCCAATATAATCACACCCTTTTACTTCAGCATCTTCTAAATCTTCGAGGCAATGTGTACTTCTTCCAATAATTTTTTCAGGTCCTAAAAGCTTCCTAGCGATATTAGTCGAGATATCTTTTTGTCCCAAATGAATTCCATCAGCGTCAACAGCAAGGGCGATATCGATACGATCATTGACTATGAAAAGAGAATTGAATTCTTTGCAAAGCGATGATAACTCCTGAGCTTGTTTTACTCTTTGATTATCATCTAAATTTTTTTCTCTGTATTGGACCATTTCCGTACCAGCCTCTAAAGCTTTACGAACAATTTCTTTAAGATTTTTTCTGTTTGAAGTGATTAAATATAGGGAACAATCTTTCAAGATTTGTCTCTTGTCGATGCCTTCTTTTGTCTTAAGTACTTTGATTTCGATCTCATAAGTTTCGTATCTGATCCTTGTAGCTGTTTCAGAAAGCTTTGGATCTGTTATTCGGGTGAACTCTTCTAAAACTCTCAAGGCCTCTTGAACTCTTGAAGAGTTGGCAATGAATATGTCCTCCGGAGTTAATCTTTCTTTTTGTAAAGGATGTGTTACCCCCATTGCTGGGTCTTCGGAAGTGAGCCTTGCTTTTCGATAAATGTTGTGGTGATGTGCTCCTAATTGCTGCCTCCAGTCTTTGATTTGGATAGAAAAATCATTTCTTTTTAGCCCAAACCTGCACCAATCTTCCATTACTCGCAGCCCCTCTCTAGCTCGATCAAGATTCGCATCAATTAATTGAGCAATACGATTATCAAATGGAGGGGTGACAGGCATTGATTTCATGTCATCCTTTATTAGATGATTTGTGTTTAAATTTAATTGTGGAAAACGATTCTGAAAACAATATGAATGTGCTTATTTGGGGAGTCTTTTTGTTGGGAGGCATAGGATTATTTGTTGTGTGGGGCTTGTCGAATGCTTACCCAACAATTACATGAATTCAAATGGTACTGGTCAATATTTCTCTTGCCAACTTTGCATCAAAGCCTATTTGTCTGCTCAGCTCATTAATACTATTAAATTTTTTTTGAATTCTTATTCTTTGTACAGGTTCAATAATTAACTCTTTCCCTAACAGGTTGATACTTTTATCTAGAAGGTGAACTTCTACTGCTGACGATGAGTTTGGAGAAATTGTTGGTTGAGGACCTAGATTCATAACTGCAAAAAAACGTTCTTTTTTACTTGCTATTGAAGCCCAGGCTGCATATACACCAAGCGATGGAAGAAACTTTCGTCCATCTACTTTTAAATTGGCTGTTGGCCATCCAATCTTTTTCCCTAACCCCCTTCCTCTTTCTACCATTCCTCTAAAAGTGTATGGACGATTCAAAAGATTTTTCGCATGTTTCAAATCTCCATTTTTAAGTGCTTCTCGGATTCTGCTACTACTAAGCCGACCTTGATGGTCTGCAAGTATTGGAACAATAGAAACTTTTATACCTAGTGATGCTCCGATCTTCCTCAAAGTAGAAACATCACCTTCTCTGTTTCGACCAAACCTGAAATTTTCTCCAACTGCTATGTGTTTAGCATCAAGTTTTTTGACAAGGGTTTCATCCACAAATGTTTCAGCACTTTGAGATGCAAGAGATTTATTAAATGGAACTAAAACTAATTGTTCTATACCCAGTGGCTTTAGAAGCAAAGCCTTTTCAGTCGGTAAGTCTAATTTCAACCTTGCTTCTCCGAAAAGAACCTCGCGTGGATGAGGCCAGAAACTGACAACGGTTGGAACCCCAATTGGCTCTTTTAGGATGGCTTTTATTACTTTTTTATGACCTAAGTGAAGGCCGTCAAAACTACCTAAAGCTAGTACCGTAGGCAATTTTGCGTTTTCAGGAGCACAGATTGGGATCAAGGTAAGCGTGCAATTTTTATGCTTTGATGGCAAGTTTGAACTATCGCCTTATTCATCGTGATGGCAGATCAACGCGACTTTCAATTACTTTCTTTAGGTTTGAGAAGAATTGGTTGGGTTCGGTTTTGGATTCAAACAATTTTAGGTGTAGTAGTGGTGGGTGTTTTGTTGTTCAACAATGTTGGAAGTAGTTTAGCGAGAAACTCAGAGCGGGCATTGGGGCTAGGTCCGGGTTTGTCACTTACAACATTGGCATTCATTTTATTACTGTGTAGCCTTTGGCAAGGATGGTTAATTGTTAAGACAGGGAGAGCACTTGAGAGTGATGCGCGCCCAAGTAGAGGAGAAACAAGTCGATTACTAAAAAGAGGTTTGATTGTTGATTTGTTGGGATTGGTTTTTTCGTCAGTCGGATATCAATCATTGGCAGGTGCTTTGTTCGTTCAAGCATCAATGCAAGCTCCAGGCATCTCAATAGGTGCGGGAATGAGAGCAATGGAAAATTATCCAATTACCTCCCTAGAAATGCTTTCTGTCTTGAGCAATACCCAAGTTTTATTTGCTCATTTGATTGGACTAATTTTTTCTTTATGGTTATTACAGAGGATATTCAGGAAAAATTAATTTTTTCATATCAGTTTTGGTAAATTTTTCAAATTTCCTCTCCAAAAAAGATCAGGTTGAATAGGCGTTAGAGAGGGCGAGAATGAAGCAATTTGCGATACATCGCTTGGCCATTCAGTGGGTCCCTCGCCGGCTGATTGAAGATCTTTTACTGCTTCTCCTGCCATCCAAAAATAGGTATTCCCTCGAGGATCTTCTCTTCGTATGAATTGTTCCTCGTATTGTCTGATTGAAAGTCTTGTCCAAACTAAATTTCCCATTTGTTTTTCGTCACAAGGTGGGATATTTAAATTCAATAATAAATTTTTCGGCCAATTTTGTTGAACTCCTTTCTCTGCAATATCTATTGCTAGTTTCCCAGCAAAATCAAAACTTTTCCATTGAAAACTTGCGATACTTACCGCAATAGATGGAATCCCATCTAAGGTCCCTTCAAGTGCAGCAGCTACAGTTCCTGAGCAAAAAATATCAGTGCCAAGATTAGGCCCATGATTAATTCCAGAAAGAATTAAATCTGGCTTTTGATCAAGAAGTTCATTTAGGGCCAGTTTTACGCAATCGGCAGGAGTTCCGCTACACCCCCAAGCTTTGATTCCTTCACCAAATAATTTGTCGGCTCTTTCGGCTCTAATTGGTGCATGTAAAGTTAATCCATGACCTGTTGCTGATCTTTCCTGATCAGGGCAAACAACAGTAACTTCATGCCCTCTTTTTGCTGCAGATGCAGCAAGTGTTCTTATCCCTTCTGCAAAAACCCCATCATCATTGCTAATTAAAATTCTCAATGGTTTCATTTGTTATCTGTTGGTTTTTAGAAGTTGGACTGATCGCCGATTAAACTAGTACTTGAGATAGGAATTCATTGAGTTCAACATTGTCCCTAAAACAGCTCATTGATGAGCTTGAGACCCTAGAAAGCAAGGCTGCAAAAGAAATTTCTGCTGCAGAAAATTCTGAATCAATAGAGAAATTAAGATTGACGCTCCTTGGGAAAAAGGGGAAACTTTCGCTTCTATTAGGAGAAATGAAAAATCTCTCTAACGAGGAGAGACCTTTGATTGGTCAAAGAGCGAACATTTTAAAAACTCAATTGCAAGAATTAATAAAGGAAAAACTTGAATTGTTAAAGACTCAAGCTTTAAATCAAATACTAATTAAAGAAACTATAGACGTTACAGCCTCTCCATCTGGGGTGCCTTATGGACATAAGCATCCGCTAATAACCACAACTGACTACATAATTGATCTTTTCTTGGGATTGGGATATCAAGTAGCTGAAGGACCAGAAATAGAGAATGATTACTACAACTTTGAGGCGCTAAACATTCCTCCTGACCATCCAGCAAGAGATATGCAAGATACTTTTTATTTAGGTGGTGAATATCTTTTGAGAACTCATACTTCACCAGTTCAAATTCGTTGTCTTGAGAACAAGAAGCCTCCTGTAAGAATTGTCTCACCTGGAAAAGTTTATAGAAGAGATGCTGTTGACGCTACACATTCTCCAGTTTTTCATCAGGTAGAGGTATTAGCAATAGATGAAGGTTTAAATTTTAGCCATTTGCGGGGTACTGTTATGGCTTTTTTAAAAGCTTTTTTTGGAGATCTCCCCATCCGTTTCAGAGCTAGTTACTTCCCTTTTACTGAACCTTCAGCTGAAGTTGATGTTCAATGGAGAGGTAGATGGTTAGAGGTAATGGGTTGCGGAATGGTAGATCCTGCTGTTCTAGAAGAATTAGGGATTGATCCTGAAAAACACAGCGGATTTGCTGCTGGCCTGGGTATTGAGAGATTTTGTATGGTTCGTCATGGTGTTGATGACATTAGAAAGTTATACACAAGTGATCTCAGATTCCTAGAACAGTTTTAAAGTTGTTTTTGAATTAATTTTTAATTGTATTAATTAAATATTATTCACATTTAGTTGCTAATATTGACAGATAGTTTGTGAAGTATGATCGGTGCCGCGAGTTGGACTGATCGTTAATGACGGAAAAGAGCTTGCTGTTAAGACAGCAAGCTCTTTTCAAAAAAAACTAGAAGATTCTGGTTTTGAATTTGTCCGAGTTAGTAGCGCAGGCGGATTATTAGGTTTTGCTAATCCTGATCAATATATGAGTTCACAGGGATACAACTCATGTGTAC
>MDTG01300252.1_pt1 | contig 12395 bp, 9 predicted proteins | sample 811421 | NCBI WGS metagenome assembly MDTG01 (sample SAMN05326645, study PRJNA326480) | marine metagenome | isolation source: seawater | place: Pacific Ocean: South East | collected 2011
AAAAAAATACGGGCTGGCATTTTCTTTATTTAATGTTATCAACTGTATAGAAAATTTAGATGTTCTCACTCAGTTTTTCTTACAAGCAAGTAGAATATTAAAGCCTAATAGCTATTTAATTTTTGAGTTTTGGAACAAATTTCTTATTACAGAATCCCCTCCACGCACTGTAGTTCGTACATATCTCTCAGAAGGGGAAAAAGTTATTAGAAAAGTCGTACCCGACAATTCAGATTTGGAATCAGGGAAACTTAAGCTGAAGTATGAAGTAAATGTAGTTGATAGTATTGGAAGTGAAACTTGCTTTACCCGAGTCCATGAACTCACGCTCTTCTCTTTCGAGGATATTAAAAGATGTCTAGAAGAGGCGCATTTTGAAATAGAGTTTTACAGAGGCGCACTTCCTGAGTTGTCGCCATCAACAGACACCCAGAGAATGACTTCTATTCTTGCAAAAAAACTCCACTGATTCTAAACAAAAAGGCTTACCTGAGAAAATCTTAAAATCTCTGTACGATTCAACAAGATTGCTGCAAAAAAATCTCCCACATACTCTGGTAAGCTGCTTCTAGCTCAGAGGTATACTTAAGTTCATTCATTATTGGACTGCTTTTAATCTCAGCCCTCAATACTTGCCTAATTTTACTCAACTCATCCAAATCTTTGGCTAAATCTAAGGCTGCATCTACGAAAGCTTCCTCGCTTTCCGTAATCCATTCGTCTCGCCCAATCGCTGTCAAAAAACTAGCGCCAAGCCTACCTACTCCAACTCGGTTCGCTAATGTGACGAAAGGAACACCCATGTAGAGACTTTCTAAAAGAGTTAGTCCAGAATTATGTGGAAAGCAATCTAGCGAAATATCAATCTCCCTAAGTAGGTCCCAGGGAGGACTATTGAAACCCAGCTCTAAGCGATTTTTATCCACCCCTAGTGTTTCGAATTTTTCCATAATTTCATTTCGGAGTTCTGGAAATTTAAGATCCGCTGAGTCGATTATCAATCTGGAGCCTTCTACTCGATTTAATATCGCACTCCAAGCGGCAATGGTTCGAAAATTTAGTCGAATAATGCGTGAAAACGAACCAAACGTGATAAAGCCATTTTTCTTTGCGGGCAGGCTACTGACATCACCCATATCGCTACTTGGTCGGTACGCATAATTAGTAGACAGCTTCCAGGGAACTTCTGCATATAAATGCTCAGTTTCAGCGGGCGTACAAATGGCGTCAGTGATGAAATAATCGATGGCTTTGATCCCGGTGGTATACCCATAGCCCATAAAGCTAACCTGAATTGGCGCGGGCTTATGTATCGCCATCATCAACAGGCGATGCCCATTTGTATGTCCTGCCAAATCGATCAAAATATCGATTTTATCGCTAGCTATTTTCTCCGCCAATTCCTTGTCATCTAAATCTAGAGTTGAAGTCCAAGTATGGGTTCTCGATTTCAAATAATCCGTAATCACATCTTCATGTACGACCGCCGAGTAAGCATATATTTCAAACTTAGATTTGTCGTGAGTATCGAATAAAGGCTCCAGAAAACGGCTGGCGGAATGACTCCTGAAATCAGGTGAAAGATAGCCAATTCTAAGAATCCTATTGGCGCTTAAATCATGATCACCATTTCGCCAAATGGGCGAATAACTCGATGAAAATCGATCATTGAATTCGACATAATTACAATAAATTTCATCAGCTGTCTTGGTGGGATGATAATTTAGTGCAAATAGTTTATTACTATGCACATCGATGTGATCAGGTCTTGCAGCTATTGCCATTTCGTAATAGAAAAGTGCTTCATCAAACTTGCAAATATTGGCAAGAATAAGAGCGATATTGTAATACCCTTCACCAAATTCTGGTTCGATTTCTATCGCTTTTTTATATGATACTATTGCCTCACTGTAACGACCTAACTCCTTTAAAGCGGCGCCGCGATTATTGTGAGGTGCTGGAAGCTCGTTTGGATTAATTGCTATCGCTCGTTCCGCCGCTTCCAAAGATTCAGCACTTTTCCCGCACTTTAATAGAACGTCGGAGAGATTATTCAGCGCCGCAAAGTGACTGTGGTCGATCTCTAATGCCTTGTGAAACTGGTCTGCGGCATCATGATAGGCTCTTCGGTCACGGAATATATTCCCTTTTCTAAAAAATGGTTCAGCTAAAGTCGGATCCAATTCAATAGCCCTATTCAAGGAAAGAAGGGATTGATCTAGATTACCCGTTTTAAACTGATTATCAGCGAGATTTAGCAAGGCCTCTGTATAAGAAGGAACCAGGTCTATCGCTTCTCGAAAACTTTGAGCCGCTTCGCCAAAGAAAGATAAAGACTGAAGAGCGAGGCCTAAATTATTAAATGCAGCAGCATATTGTGGATCTAGTTCTAATGCTCGGCGATAAGATTCTACCGCCAACTCACCTTCACCCAGACTTTTAAGGCAATTCGCCAGATTGAAATGTATAGTCGCTTCATCAGGAGAGGCTTTAATTGCTCTCTGATAACTATCGATGGCTGCAGAAGCATCTCCAAGTGAATTTTGAACAGAACCTAAGTTACACCAAACTTCCGCAGATTCCTGATTAAGACTTGCAGCTGTCTTTAGATAAGGCAATGCAGAAAGCTGATCCCCTAACTTCGAATACAGTGCTCCTGTGAGGTTTAAGAGAGAAACGCTATGAGTAAACTCTTTTAAGAAGTTCAAGGCGGAATTCAGTGCGTTATCGAGTTCATTTTTGCCAATTAATTCTAAAACATACTTAGAGGCCTCGGTCTCCGTAAAATTAGCCCCAAAACTTTCAATTGACCCAATGTTCAATTCCTCCTCGAACAAACTAGATTTAGATCGAATCACTTCTTGTTTTGACGAAAATTTGGAACCGACCAAAGGCAAGAGCTTTTTACTTGCTTTCCTTGCTATCCTATTACTCGGATCGGTCTCCAAAATTAAGCTATAAAGCTCAAACGCACCCTGGTATTTGCCTCTTTTTGAGAGTTTCTTGGCCTTTGAGAGGGCCTCATCCACGCTCAATACTTGCTTTGGATCCTCCTTCATCATTTCCATTTAGTCGCAATAGGATGGCTTGGTCGCATGTAATCTGCCTGGTTGATTGGTTGGCTAATGACAAGATATATCATAACCGTAATTCTATTAACCCTGCCTTATTGGTAACTTCACCGATGACATATGATTGGACACCCGACGAAGCCAAAGCTCCCGATAAATCGTCTAATTCCTCAGGTGCTACTCCCATTAGCAAACCGCCACATGTTTGAGGGTCAAATAACAATTCGGCCTTTAAGCCCACTCGATCTATTTCACTCACATACCCTGCTGCTGCATCTTTATTCGATTGATGACCAGTGCTCCTCACATCCTTTGACATGTAATACAGAACGCCTTCGAAGCTCGGCAAATCCATAACATTTACAGTAGCCCCCTGAGACGACTCAAGCATTTCTATTAGGTGCACAGCCAAACCAAATCCAGTCACGTCCGTGACACATTTTACTCCGTGCTGAATTGAAACTTCAGCGGCTCTGAAGTTGCTTTGAGTCATAATCGCTAAAGCCTTATCCAAGTGCGAGCCATTCGCTAAAAATTGCATATGGGCAGCAAACAAAATACCACTGCCTAACGGGCGTGTTATCAAAAGCTTATCGCCCACTTGCAGACCTTTCTTAGATAGTGAATGACCGCTTGATCCTGGTAAATATCCATTAACGGCAAACGCTATTTGTAACTCAGGTCCCTGCATACTATGCCCTCCCATCAAGATACAATTAGCTTCTTTGAAAACTGTCAACGCACCTTCCAAAATCTGAGTTAATTCTCGAGCCTGGAGTACCGGAGTGGCAAAAGGCAACACTATTAGAGCCTGAGCAGAATGAGGTTGTAAGCCGCAGGCAAATAAATCACTCAGAGCATGGTTAGCCGCTAGCTGTCCCATTTGCCAGAGATCTCCTACTAGACCGCGCAAACCGTCTATACTCTGCCAGACTTTTTGACTGGGGAAAGTTATCTCTCGGGCATCCTCGCTGGAAACCATACAGTAATCGGGGTTTTCAGCTGATAGTTTGGTGAGTACTTAGGAAAGTGCTTTCGGGGAAACTTTTGCTCCGCAACCACCACAATGAAGTTGCAATATTTCTTCCGTATAGTTCATTGTAAAGTTCAGTTTAAAACTTATTTTTGAATCTGGAAGTTTCTCGAAGCTTCTCATGAATCTTTTATCTATTAAATTTTTCCAAGACCATACCCATTTAGCAGATAGAAATAGTCTGCCCCAATAGGCTACAGCTGTCTGACTTCCCAAGGATAGGATCGACAAAAACCGCTTCTGTGGTTTATAGGAGTGCAGTGATTTTCCAGCAAGCTTGGCACGGAGATTCCTGGCCAAAACCGGACCTTGACGCACGGCAAAAATCCCTGCCTTAGGTCTGGGTTGGTAAATTTGGGAGGCACAATCTCCTACTGCAAAAACATGTTCATCGTTTAAAGATTGCAATGTATCTTTTGTAGCGAGGAATCCATGAGAATCCAAAGACAAACCAGAGTTAGCTAACCAAGGTGTTGGCGCCGCCGCCGTGCACCAAAAAACTTCGTCGAAGTTATGGCGCTCCCCAGACTTAAGAACCAGACTGCCTTCCCTCACTCTGTCAACCCAGGCATCTAAGTGAACAGTTACCCCTTTACACCTTAAGGTCTTCAACATAGATGCACCAAGCGGCCTAGAATATTCTGGTAACAGTCGCGAGCTGCCACAATATAGGTCAAAACGGATATCCTCTGCAGAAAGAGACTCCACCATTGCCAGAATTATCTCAACACTTCCCGCGCCTCCACCGACCACGGCAATTCGCTCGAGATTTAACGACATCTCTTGTAACTCAGTCCATCTTTGCCAAATTTTAGTTATCGGTTTAACTGGGATCGCAAAGTCTGAAGCCCCATCTACAGAAATGAGATCTGGTTCAGCACCCACATCAAAACTCACTATGTCATAAGATACTTTTGCTCGACCCGCTAGCCTAAGCTGTTTTCTTTCTGAATCCAGACCTATGACTTCGGCCTTGATAAACCGAACTCCCGCCCATTGGCAAAGGCGGGTTAAATCTATATGAGCTTCTCCGTAATCATAATGACCAGCGATCAAACCAGGCAACATCCCAGAGTACGTTGAATCCGCTCCGGCCGAAATCAACGTGACTTGGTGATCATTGGACGGATGCATGCCAAAGTTCCTTATGACGATAACATGGCTATGCCCTCCACCCACAAGGACCAAGTCTTTTGATCTATCAATTAACGGTGGTCGCAAGACTTATAATCCTTGGCCCACGCTATTACCTCTAATTGCGTCCCTTTCATCAAAACCCTCCCTTTACGCTGGGATAGCTGGTAGTCGTACATTGGGTCGTAGTAAGTACGCAATAATTCACCAATCCACTCTCTGTGGCCCGAATGACAACCTTTGGACCAATGAATTTCAAAGGCATCATGAATCATTTTGCTGAGCATATCGTGCTTTTGCCCACCAAGGCGCCGGCGAATACGTGACAAATCCTCTATTAAACGGTCACGATGCTGCGACTTACCAGAGACTCCATAAAAGTGGCTATACTTTTCTCCGAGGTCTAAAACGTAATCCTGCAATACAGTGTGTATACGATCTGATAATGACGCCCGAACAAAAACTATTGGGGCTTTTTCCATGCTTAATCTAAGCTCATTAGGCAGATTAATTCGACCAATCAGTTTTCCCTCATCCTCGATGAAAATAGGTGCTTTCGATTGAGCACAAGCTTTCAAGATAGAGATACTTAACTCGTTTTCAAAGCTAATTTGAGACGGCTGTTTTTCTAGCAGCTTCCCGAAGGTAGAACCACGATGTTTTGCAAGTTTCTCTAGGTCGATCCCACGATCAAGCTTGTCGATAACCCGAGTTTTCCCAACTCCTGTTCGGCCACTTACTAGCACCAAATCAATATCCGATAGTGATTCCTCCAAGGCCTCAATAAGAAAACGGCGCATAGCTTTATAACCACCATTCACAAGAGGATAGCTAATCCCTTCATTATTGAGCCACTTTTGTACTATAGAAGATCTTAGTCCTCCCCTAAAACAGTAGAGACAGCCTGCGGGGTGATGTTTCGCCAGACTTACCCAAGCTGCCAATCGCTCTTCGCGCAAAGTGCCTGTAACCAGTTTATGTCCTAAAGCAATTGCGGCGTCCTGCCCATGCCGCTTATAGCATAGACCTACCGCCGCACGTTCTTCATCATTTAATAGAGGGATATTGCATGACGTTGGAAATGTGCCTTTCAGAAATTCTCCTGGAGAACGAACATCAATCAAAGGTTTATTCTCCAAAAAGATATTTCGGTAGTCACTAGTAGCGTGTTTTATCACCAGACGTATGAAAACTTTTTAAGCATAATGCGTAGAAGTCTTATCGAGTTAAGCATTGATAGATTGTAACCTAGCAAAGCCATTCTTTTGAATCTCGCTGCAGTTTTTATGCGGTCATATTAATAGATACAAGTCTAGTATTTTGGTCAATGTGAAAGTAACTTACCTCTAAACAAACAGGCGGGTCTAATCTGTTGCAAACATTACGGGGATTAAACTGATGTCGTATTCGAAAAATATCGAACCTTGCGTTGCCGTCCTGGATAGCGAAATTTCAAACTGGGATAAAGAAACTGATATTGCTATCGTGGGCTTTGGCGGTGCAGGTGGTTGCGCTGCTATCTCGGCTGCTGACAACAAGGCAAAAGTAGAGCTTTTTGAGGTGGCCAGCGCCTCAGGAGGATCAACTGCATTATCAAGTGCCGAAATCTATCTCGGTGGAAGCGGTGGAACGCGCGTCCAACGGGCTTGTGGCTTTCAGGACAGCACGGAAGATATGTTCAACTACATGATGATGTGCGCCGGCCCACAAGCTGACGAAAAGAAAATTCGTAATTACTGTGAGCATGCGGTAGAGCATTTTGACTGGTTAACAGACACGCTAGGTGTGCCATTTAAAGATAGCTTTCACGAAAAACGTGCGATCATGTGCCTAACTGACGACGGGCTCCTATACACAGGATCAGAGAAAGCCTACCCCTTTAGTCAAGAAGCAAAGCCGTGCCCACGTGGACATAATCTTTATGTAGAGGGTGACAACGGCGGCCCTATGTTTATGAGAATTGTCACGGAGAACGTGGAGAGGCGGGAAAATATTAACGTTAATTACGAGTGCAGGGCCCTTACTCTAGTGGTTGATAAGGATAAGAATGTTGAAGGTCTTATCGTTAGAAGGGATCAAAAGCAGCTGGCGGTAAAAACCAAAGGGGGAGTCATACTTTGCGCGGGCGGTTTTGTAATGAACGAAGATATGGTTAAAAAATTCGCACCAAAGTTATCTGTTGGAACCCAGCCTATAGGTAATCCTGGCGACACGGGGGCAGGAATCCTGATGGGCATGGGAGCCGGCGGTTCGACCGTCAATATGCATGAAGGTTTCATCAGCTTGCCGTTCTATCCACCTGCCAGTATGACCTATGGCGTAGCAATTAATGACAAAGGTCAGCGTTTTATCAATGAAGATGTTTATCACGGCAGACTCGGACAGTTTGCGATTGAGCAACAATCAGACCGATTGTATTACATTGTAACGGTTGAATATTATGACGACTACGAACAAAGTAGCTACTTGGGGGCTCCTGTTGCCGCAACTGGTGAGAGCATTGCGGAACTGGAAAGTGAACTCAATCTAAGAACAGGGACTCTTCAACACACACTGCAGGTATACAACGAAGACTGTATGAATGGTGAAGATACCTTGTTTCACAAGTCAAGCGAGTGGATGCAACCTCTCAACCCTCCTCTAGTCGCATTAGACCTCACCCCCGGCCGAGGTGCTTTTTTACCCTACTTCACCCTAGGTGGCCTTGATACCTTACCAACCGGAGAGGTGGTTAATGCCTCAGGCAAAGTGATTTCTGGTTTATTTGCTGCGGGAAGAAATGCATGTGGAGTAGTTCGAACTGCCGCTGGTTACAGTAGCGGAATGTCAGTTGGAGACGCCACGTTCTCAGGAAGGCTCGCTGGTATTCAAGCCGCAAACGGCCTCACAAAGAAATAATTTTTTTCAAATTAAGTGCATAAATCGTTAAAGGAAAAAATTTGAGATACCTACATACTATGGTTCGAGCAAGAAACCTTGAAGAGACTCTAGATTTCTATTGTGACAAACTTGGATTGATAGAAACGCGCAGGTACGAAAATGAGCCCGGGCGATTTACGCTAATTTTCCTTGCAACTCCAGAAGACGCTCAAGCTTCTAACAATAAAAGAGGCGGGGCAGTTATTCCATCTATCGAAATTACTTGGAATTGGGATGACCAAATATATGATGAAGGTAGAAATTTTGGGCACGTAGCATATCAAGTAGATGATATTTATGCTTTTTGTCAGCGGTTGATTGAAAGGGGCGTGACAATAAATCGTCCCCCTAGAGACGGACGCATGGCCTTTGTAAAATCACCGGATGGTATTTCTATAGAACTATTGCAAAGCGGAGAACCATTACCAAGAAGGGAGCCATGGGTCTCAATGGAAAATGTGGGATCATGGTAACTGACAAAAGATATTCGTGACTTCCTCAGGTCGTTTCGCTTACTTAAAATTCGTCGTAAATCAATATTAGCCGTGAATATCTCGCGGCAAAAACCCAGAAGCGTGCTCTGACGAAAGGCATTTTTAGATAGTTTCAGAATGAAGTTCTTAAATAATAGGCTCTTAATTTATTGCTTATCTATCAATAAAATTAGTGATCCATTTGGCAACTCTTAGACTATCTGAGGGTATGGATAAGGACGCTAGTCCTGCGTCAGATATTTTTTCTCCTATTCTCTCTTTTCTAAATCCAATAATTTTTCTCGAATAGCCCGGCACAAACTCGGGATGACCTTGAAAAGTTAGGATATGGTCATCCAACTGACAGACTGCATTTTCGCAAAATTCGCTTCCAGCTAAAACTTTTACTCCGTCCGCATTTCTAACAACCTGATCCTGGTGGCTTACAAGAATATTGAAGTGACGACTCTGACTATCATGCCACTCGGGTATTTCACTAAACGTGTGTGTATGCACTCCCACACCCCAACCTTTAGGGGATTTTTGAACCGTGCCGCCTAATGCTTCTGCCACTAATTGGTGGCCAAAACAAATACCTATTAGTTTTTTTCGTAATTCGTGAAGCTTTCGCACGAATTCCATGAGTCTTTCAATCCATGGTTCCTTATCGTAAACACTACTCTTACTTCCGGTAATCAGATATGCATCAAATGCATCGAGGTCAGCTGGATATTCATTAAGTTGCGTATCGAAAGTTTGAAAAATTATTGATGGGTCACATTTTCTAAAGACGGCCTCAAACATGTCCGGATATTCACCAAATTCGGGAACCCATTCAGTGCGGACATAATCTGTTTTTAGTATAGCCAAACGTATCAAATGAAAACCTCATCGATTCCATTTCTTATATAGAATTTTGGTGACACTAACAAAACTTGTTAAATCTAATCTATAGATTCCACGAATACCAAGTCTAAAATCACAGGGACTATGGAACTAATTGCATCCAATCCAGCGATTTTTTGTAATTTAGCTACACCCGCAGTTAAATTAAAATCCTTCGTAGGAATTAAAATTGGGTAATTTGTAATGACTCTGAGGGTCTTATCGTTGTTTAGAATAATCAGTCTAGATTTTAAGTCGACTTCCATGCCATGAAGCTTCAATCTTCCGTTAACGTCTGCGACCCGAAAATGTTCAGTCTCAAAATTCAGATCAATAGCTGGAATTTGTGCAGAAAAAGTTGCGCTGGGGAATAATTTTGTTTCAAAAAAAAGATTACGCATCCTCTCATTACGAATTGGAATTTTCGTGTCAACGCTATCGAGATCAATGATCACATTAACAATACCTTCGGAGGTTATATTTCCAGATATTTTTTGAAAGCTGTGGCTTTCAAGTATTTGGTTATTTTTTATTGATATGAACTCAATGGAAGAGCTCGGTGGATCAAGATTCCATCCCGCTTGAACCGTTAGAGACGTCGTTACGAGTACTAAAAAAACAAACTTGGTTGGATTAATTATCTCGAATAACAACATAGCCAAGCCTAAAAATTTAAGCGGAAATTTGTGCAAGATCACCTTTTTTCTCCAGCCATGATTTTCTATCAGCAGCTCGCTTCTTCGCAAGCAACATGTCTAACATTTGATTTGCTCCATCTCCAGCTTCTAGTGTAAGTCTAACTAGCCTTCGTGTATCTGGATCCATAGTGGTTTCTCGTAATTGAGCTGGATTCATTTCACCTAATCCTTTGAATCTCTGAACATTAGGTTTGCTGCGTTTATTTTGTGCAGAAATCCTATCCAAAATCCCCTGCTTTTCAGCCTCATCCAAGGCATAGAAAACTTCTTTTCCCAAGTCGATGCGGTACAGCGGCGGCATGGCTACAAAAATATTTCCTGACATTACTAATGATTTAAAATGCCTGACAAAAAGAGCACAAATCAATGTTGCGATGTGAAGACCATCTGAATCCGCATCGGCCAAGATACAAATTTTATGGTATCGAAGTCCAGAGAGATCTTCGGTAGCAGGGTCTACTCCTAATGCTACTGAGATATTGTGAACCTCCTGTGAGGACAAAATTTCTTGAGAATCGACTTCCCAAGTATTTAGTATCTTCCCTCGTAAAGGAAGAATTGCTTGGAAAGTACGATCTCGCGCCTGTTTTGCAGATCCGCCAGCTGAATCACCTTCCACCAAAAACAATTCTCCTTGGGCAGGGTCATCCAATGAACAGTCTGCTAATTTGCCTGGAAGTGCTGGCCCTGATGAAACTTTTTTCCGAGCAACCTTTTTTGAATCGCGCTGCCTACTTTGGGCAGCGTTGATGCAAAGTTCGGCAATTCGTTCCGCATCATCAGTGTGTTGATTTAACCACAAACTAAATGCATCCTTAGCGGCGCTGGATACAAACAAAGCTGCCTCCCTTGATGAGAGTCGTTCCTTTGTTTGACCAGAAAACTGTGGATCTAAAAGTTTAGAAGATAAAACAAAACAACATTTATCCCAGATATCTTCAGGTGCTAATTTAATACCCCTAGGCATTAGATTTCGAAGCTCACAAAATTCCCTAAGTGACTCGAGCAGCCCCGACCGAAAACCATTGACGTGTGTGCCACCTTGAGTAGTCGGAATAAGATTTACATAAGATTCGGCGACAATTTCGCCACCATCTGGGAGCCATTGCACCGCCCAATCTACTGCTTCATTATCACCTGAGAATTTACCTACAAATGGCTCCTCGGGAACACAGGGAAAATCTATAGTCGCATCTGCTAAGTAATCAGACAAACCTTGCTCGTAATACCATTCTTGCGCTTCGCCTTTTTTCTCATCCTTAAATTTGACATTTAACCCAGGGCATAAAACTGCCTTAGCACGAAGCAAGTGAAGCAACCTAGGAATAGAAATATTAATCGAGTCAAAATACTTTGGATCGGCTGTAAAGCGAACACAAGTTCCCGTATTTCGCTTGCCGCATTTATCTATCACTTTTAAGGATTTACTCTTTTCTCCTCCAGAAAAATTCATTTGATAGACCTTGCTATCTCTGCGAATCGTTACTTCGAGAGACTTAGAAAGCGCATTGACTACCGAAACACCCACGCCGTGCAAACCACCACTAAACTGATAATTTTTTGAAGAAAATTTTCCGCCTGCATGTAAAGTTGACAAAATTACTTCTACACCGGGAATTTTCTTTTCAGGGTGCAGATCAACAGGCATACCTCGACCATTATCTGTTACTGAAAGTGAGCCATCTTTGTGAAGACAGACCGCTATTTGATCAGCATAGCCTGAAAGCGCTTCATCAACACTATTGTCAATCACTTCTTGAGCCAAATGATTAGGTCTGCTGGTATCAGTGTACATGCCAGGACGTTTTCGAACGGGCTCTAGTCCAGTAAGAACCTCAATATCTTCTGCCGTATAATCTGTCATAAATATCTAAGGATGCTGGCTAATGAATTTCAAGATCAGTGCGCCCATTAGCAAGACAATTCTTCAACCACTCTGCTAAGAACCTATTTTGTTGATTTTTTTCGTCTTCCTGGTGCATTTCTAAATTTGGATATCTATATTTAGGCAAAACCGATTTGTTAGCTTGGAATTTAGAGACTTCTAACATGCTCGCATCATGATACGCTCTCATCTCAATCGAAAGACCAGTTATCCATTTTTTGGCAAGCCCTGTTTGCTGAATTCCAAATATCGTTGTGTAACGACAGCGCTCTAGTACCTCTATACATACTCGAGCGC
>MDTG01147501.1_pt1 | contig 12394 bp, 11 predicted proteins | sample 811421 | NCBI WGS metagenome assembly MDTG01 (sample SAMN05326645, study PRJNA326480) | marine metagenome | isolation source: seawater | place: Pacific Ocean: South East | collected 2011
ACAAATGGATGACGGAAAGTGGAATAGAAAAGAATGGAATAAAAGCCTACCTTTATAGTATTTATTGTAATGGAGAATCTCAACAATTAGATTCTATGCACGAATTAATTGATGATAATAAATGTAGTAATCCTGAAAAAACTAAAACTAAATGTTGGCAGGAAGGTTGGAATAGTGTTCGTCTAGAAAACCAGCTAGGAACAACAAAATATAATATTTTATCTGAAAATTATGATGAAAGCAAAAAATCTTCGGCATTAAAATTTCTAATGTCTATAAACAGTTACGCTATGGTAAATCAACAACGTCTTTATTGGACATCTGGAAATTTAGGTATAACTTGGAAAGAAAATCTTCAAAAATTTATGTTTAATGAGTTTGAAAATGATAAAATGATCTTTGAGAACCAAATTTGTGTTCCTGACGGTGACGCAAATCCGAATAAAAGGAAGTGCAGAGGAGATACAGATAAGTACGAAAGTATTATAGGTGAAGGTTTTAAATTTTCTACTACTGGTCAACCAGAAAAGACATTTAAATATAAACTAGTTTTAACTGATAAATCTATAGAAGAATTAGAAAAACAGAATTTTGACGGAGGAATATTATTCTATTATGGAAGTAGACAATTATATAATGAAATTGAGAATCCAAAAGGAGGATCAGTTTTAAATAGGAATAATAAAACAAAAAAAAAAAATATTCAAAAGAAATCAAAAAAAAACAGAAAAACTAAAGGTGTTAATAAAAAATCAAAAAAAATATTAATAGAAAAAAAAAATTATTAAAATAATATGAATTGTATGACTAGTTTATGTTTTTTTTGTGCTGGGTTTTCTGTAGGAGCTTATTGTCATTCTTGTCATTCTAAAAATATGCAAACAAACAGAATAGCATCACAAAATCAAGAAATTCCAATAGCAGATGCATTTGTTACAGAAAATCATATGAATGATTTTTATAATTCTGAAATTACTATAGCACAACCAATATCTAATGATTAATATTTGAAATATTTTTATAATTAATTAATTTGACTATAAAAATATATAAAAAAAAAATTTTTTTAATATTAAATGTTAAATTTGTTACAAAATTTTATATCTGATAGAGAAAAACAATTAAAGATACAAAAACAAATAGATTCAAAACTGATAATATTGAAAGATAAATGCCCAAATGTTTTAATTCAATTCTTCTTACTTGAAAGAGAAATAAATAGAATACAATGTGAAAATGTTCGTAATACAAGTATTTGGGGATATTCACAAGTGCTTACAAAAAATATATTAGAAATAGATAAAAGGAATAGTGAATTACTTAAGATTACTGAATCAGATAACATTTGTGAAAATTTACTTAAATTTAATTCTTTCTATTATAAAATTTTGAAATAAGGGTATAAAGATTTTACTATGTATTATTTAATGGGACGTTTTAGATGTTTATCAAAACCTTTTAAAAGATTCTATTTCAATTACGCCGATCAAGTTGCTGATAAATGGTCTATAATAGTAGTTAATAAATATAGAAATAAATATATAAACAAAAGAAAAAAATTGGGTATTGATAATGAAAATAAAATTACTGAAAATGAGGATTGCTTAATTATTCCTGGATTAGATGATTTTATATTCCAATTAAAAACTAAATTAGATAAGGAAAAAACTTTAGCTCACGGTAAAGTTAGAGAATATTGGTTACGAAGAGGTCCTCGTTTATCAATAGTTTTAGTATTAACAATATTAATTACCTTGGGATTAGCTCAATTGCTTACTGAACCAACTACAAATGAAAATATTTTATCTATTCTGGTAGGGAGTAATATGATATTATTTAATTTTTATATGCTTTATCAAAGATTAATAGACGCTATTTCAGGGACTATGATGAGAGTAGGACACGATCATTATATAAATTGGAAACAAAGTTTATAAATTTATGAGATTCAAGTTAATTAAAAAATTTTTTAAAATTAATTAATATAATTCCCAAAACTACAAATATTGTGCCTATAAATTGATATATATCAATTTTCTCTTTAAACAGAAAATAACCTAATAATAAACTGAAAGCAATTATTAATGGTTGAACAGAAGGTATAACATATGTAGCATTGTTTTTTTTTAGTAATTCAGCGAATGTAATACCACCTATTGTTCCAGTTGTTACAACTATTATAAAATATAGTATATCCTTTCTATCAATTTTTGAAAAACAAATTAAACTATTTTTATTATATAAATAGATAAAATAAGCAGTTATAGGTATTAGATAAAACAAATATTCTATACAATAAAACTCTATAGAAGAAATTTTTTGTAAAGGTTTTTTTTTAAAAAATGGCTGGAATCCCCAACACAATGTTAAAATTATTAATAATATTATGTTATTCATTAATATTTAATACAGAAAAAAAATTTTTTTATTTAAATAGATAAAATTAATAAATATTAATTAAAATGGATAAAAAGATATAGGAATATAATATTTACTTAATATATGGAAAACAATGAAAAGAACAAAAGGGTGTATATATATATAAGGAAGAAACCATTACTTGGAAGTAATGATGAAGATATTTGTTATGTTAATTCCATCCATAATTTGTCAATAAAAGTAAATAAAATAAGAGTCAATTTAGAAAAACAAATATGTTTCAAAGATTTTTACGCTGATTATATATTTGATGAAACCAAAACAAATGACGATTTATTTAATACAATAATAAAAAATAAAATAAGTAAAAATATTAGAAATTTAATATATTTTGCATATGGACAAAGCGGGACTGGGAAGACACATACATTATTGGGTGTAGATGGTTTAATATATAAAACCTGTCAAAATATAATAGAGAATCAGAAAACTAATATTTTAATATCAAGTTTTCAAATATATGAAGATAATATCTATGATTTGTATAATAATATGAAAGGCAAATTATATGAGAAGAATAATTCTATTTTTTTATTTGGAATTCAAGAAAATAGTATTAATACTGCACAAAAACTTTTCGAAATTTTAAATATAAATAGGTTCAATAGAAAGCAAGGAATCTCATCTCATAATAGTCAATCATCAAGATCCCACGCTATATATAAATTAAGATATAATATTGATCAAGTTGAATACAATATACATTTTATAGATTTAGCAGGAACTGAAAGAGCTTGTAACGCAAATATTATGAATATACATAAAAATTCTTATATTAATATGAGTCTTTTATCACTTAAAGAATGTATAAGAGCATATACTAACAATTCAAAGCATATACCATTTAGAAGTAATAAATTAACTTTGTATTTAAGAAATTTTTTTATTAATAAATGTCATATTATGATGCTTTCATTAATATCTGCAGAAAATAAACATTTGATAGATACTTTAGATACACTAAAATACACAGATTATATGAATAAAATTAGTGCAAAAAAAATTTTTCAAATAAAGGAAGAAATCAAAAAAGATAAATTACTTATAAATAAACCTAAAAAAAATTTAATAAAAAGCACAATTATATTAAAAAATAAGATTTCAAAAATAAATAAAAAAGCTAATATTTATGATTATATATCTGAAAGAAATGAAATTATAAAAGCGGAAGATAATTTATTCTTATGTGAAAATAATTTAGATAATACACAAAAAATAAATGAATTTCACACAAATATTGTTAAATTATTAAATAAAAAGATTGATTGTATAGAAAAATTCTGTGACCATATAAAAGATAAATATAAAAGATAAATTATTGTAAGTATTTATTTATCCAAGGTTTTATAAATTTTAATGCTTGACAATTTTCTAAATCCTTAGAAGATGGATACATTTTATTGATAATAAAATCACTTAATATTATAGCTGATATTTCATTAGGATGATAATTTTGTGAAACATTACAAAAAAAACGATTATAATAATTATTAGTATTAATATCATAAATAGATTTATAATCTATTTTATTATTATTTATAGGTATTGCTAATGTTTTTACATCATTTAAGTGTATAGAATTATCTTTAAGTTTTACAAAAGGATAAATAGAATGTTTTTTATCTACAAAACACCAATCATCATAGCCATCTGGATTAATTCTTTGATATTTAATATATTTTTCTTTTAATTTTATATTACAAGGTTCAAAATTCCAATATTTTTGATATAAATCTTTAAATATTTGATAATTTATTTTTTGAAATACGTGTATTTGTTCATGAATTATAGTAGTACATATAAATTTAATAAGAGAAGATTGATCATTACTATTAATAATTGTTTCTAAATATTTCAGAAAATTTTGGGGAAGGACAATATAATCATTTATAGTATGTGGCATACCACCTTCTACATTATTTGAAACTTTTATAAATTTCCAAGGTAAGTCTAACATTTTTGGAAAATGTTTTTTATAAATATCATTAATGATATTAATTGAAAATATTAAATTTTTTTTTTCTGAATTGTTAAAATTCATAGTATTATTACAATAATGATTACGACATTTATCTATTTTTTTGTGAAAATCATTGACATTTTTTATACAACCTCTTATCTTAGATTCTTTATATTCCATTTTAGAAAAATATTGTTTATGATTTTTTTGAAAAATATAACAGGATTCTTCTTTACTGATAAATTCAATTGAACTCTCTATTAAGTCAAATTTTTCTACATTTTTTGATGTTAATAAAAAAATTATTAATAAAAATGATATTACTATTATTATTATTTTCATTTAATTATAGTTAATATAAAAAAATTATATAATTAAAATATTTTCTGATTGTAATTATATGGAATCAACTAAAACTATTATTACTAATACAGGATTTAAGACATTAAAAATATTTATAGGTGGAGGAATTGTATCTCATAGCATAAGAAATGAAAGTATTATTGAAATATTTTTAATAACAATTTTGATAATCATAATCAAATCTTTTATTGTAATGATTTGTTACAATACTATTATACCCAGATTATTAACAAGTTATGATAAAAATTATGATCCAAATAATTTTTACAAAATTAATATTTGGGAATCTCTACTATTAATATTATTATTTTCAAATCTATTCGGTCGATATTAATTTAATTAATCTTATATAAAGAATAGATTTTATATATACATAAATAAATGGATAAATCGGTTAAGGATATATTCAAAAATAGAGGTTTAACAGGTTTACAGAATTTAGGAAATACTTGTTTTATGAATACTGCTATACATTGTATAAGTAATACAATACCTTTAACTCATTATTTTCTATCAAAAAAATATATTAAAGATATAAATGAGAATAAAAAAGAGGCTAATTTAGTGAAAGAATGGTATCGTTTATTAGAAGGTATATGGAGCAGTAATTGCACAATTGCACCTAACAGTTTTCATAAATCTGTGCAAGTTCTTGCACATATTTCTGGTAGAAATGATTTCAGAGGATATGGGCAAAATGACACACAAGAATTTATTGAGTTTTTTATAGACTCTTTACACGAAGGATTATGTAAAGAAGTTGAAATTAATATAACTGGTGAGCCACTTAATCCTGTAGATCATATGGCATTAGAAGCAATGAATTCTTGGAAAAATTTTTTTAAAAATAATTATTCACTAATAATTGATACATTTTATGGACAATTCGTATCTAAAGTTATGTCACTAGAAGATAATAGTGATTCTTCTAACTCTTATGAACCATTCTGCTATTTGACATTACCAATACCTAACAAGGATAAAGTTAATATATATGATTGTTTAAAACAATTTTGCAAAACAGAAAGTCTCAATGGAGAATGTCAATGGAAAAGTGAAAAACATAACAAAAATGTAGATGCAGTTAAACAAATGATGTTCTGGAGCACTCCAAAAGTATTAATAGTGGCTTTTAAAAGATATGGTAATAATGGAACTAAAAGAAATTGTTTTATAGATTTTCCCCTTAAGGAACTGAATTTAGAAAATTATTGTGTAGGGTATGATAAATATACATCCAAATATGATTTATATGGTATCTGTAATCACGGTGGAGGAAGTGGATTTGGACATTATTGGGCATATATTAAGAATGAAAACGGTAATTGGCATAAATATAATGATGATGATGTCACCCTAATAAATGAAAGTAATATAATAACTCAGAATGCATACTGTCTATTTTATAAAAAAATATAAATTAATAAATTTAATATTAATAAAAATATTATCATAATATATAATATAATGGAAAAACAGAACATTATAATTTCTGTATTTGTAGCATTAATTTCTGCACTCTTAATTTATTCTATATACTATATTACAAGAGGATATTCTGAAAACAATAAAACATCTAAAAAAGAAGATGTCTCTGATGATTCTCCCTCCACCTGCAATTACACTCCTCCGCCATCAAAACCACCTTCAACAATCCCACTTCAAGAGTCACCTATATATGCTCCGACATCTGAAATAGATTTTACTGAAAATGAGCAAGTATTTAATGTAGGTAATAATATATTTACTTACAAAGATGCTCCTGCTGTTTGCAAAGCTTATGGAGCTAAATTAGCATCATTCGAGCAACTTAAAAAAGCGTACGATGAAGGAGCAAATTGGTGTAATTATGGTTGGACTTCAGGGCAAATGGCTCTATATCCTATACAATATAAATCTTGGAAAAAAATACAATCAGGTCCTGAAAAATATAGAAAAAGTTGCGGGAAACCTGGAATAAATGGAGGATATTTTGAAAATCCACAACTTAAATTTGGAGTAAATTGCTATGGGAAAAAACCAGAAACAAATAATAGTAATACCCAAATAGGTTGTCCTTCGCAATATTTTGATGAAGAAACATTAAATTTTAACCAAAAAGTAGATGAATATACAACTAAAATAAATGATTTTACTATATTACCATTTAATAAAAAAGAATGGTCAGATTAAAATCTTCTCGTAAAATTTTAGTATTATTATTTATAAGTTATAGATAATAATGTTAAATAAAGAAAATAAACAAAAATTATTAAAAGTCCCATCTGAAGATTTTATTTTTTATATGGAAAAAAGAGGAAATAATTATGATGAAACATTAAAAAAAAATCTTTATTGTTTAGAAAATGATCATAAAACTAATGAAATAAAAAGAAATGAACTTTATACAAAATATAATATTCCAGAAAGTGTTATAGAATTAATTGATATTTTTCATATACTGGATAAATATAATATAAATTATATAAATTACGTGCTTATATATAATGAAATGAATATACAACAATTAAAAAATTTTTACAGATATACTATGATAAAATGGAATAAAGTGAAAACAAATTTGAATAACATATATAAAGAAGATAATTTTTTATACAAAATTAATAATTTTATATTTCAAGATATCATTCAAGAAATAAATGATAGCAATGATATTCAACTTGTTAAAAATTTAATTTTAAAAAAAATTAAAGAATTTATTTTCATAAATAATAATACATTTCCAAATATTTATATTATCTTTTTTGTGAATACTTTACAAGAATATCTTTACCCAATATAATATATTTCTAATTTGTATTATAATTAAAATAAACTTTAGGCAAATTAAATATATGATATTATTTATTGCGTATAAATATAATAATAGTCAATTATAATAAAAATTAAAAAAAAAAAAATTAACAACAATAAAATATATTGTATATAATATATAATAATATGGCAAAAAAACAAATTCAAAAAAAAGGTGGTTCAGTTGCTTCAAATAGAGTAAATGCTTTAGCACCTAATTTTTCTTCTACTCCTTGTAAATTTAAAGAAAATGTTAGCACTAATAATGTTACAAATAAATTTTTAAAAAATAATTATGGAAGTTTTTTTAAAACTCAAGGAGGTAAAAGAAATACAAAAAAAAAAGGTGGAAATAATCAATATGATACATTTAAAAATTATCTTGTCCCTTTTAAGGGAAAAGAAAGCACTTCAAATTTATATGAAATAAATTTTACTAACACACCTTCTAAAAACAGTAATAGAGGAGGAAAAAAATCTATTAAAAATAGAATAAAACAAAGAGGATCTTCTGGAGGACCTATGGCACAACGTGGTGATAGTAATATGCTTACTGGGGCATCTATACCTCCATCATCAGCTCAAGGAATACAAAATGTTTGGGATGGTGTTACTTCTGTATTTACAGATAAAGCAGGAGATGTTACCTTCCCATCAGGATTACAATTAGCTTGTAGTAATACTGATTGCTCTTCAAATACAGATAATATTAACTATGTAAATCAAAAAAATGATGTAAATGGTTTCCCATCATACGGAATACAAAAAACTCAAGGTCTAACATTTCCTGAAGCAGATTTTCAACCAGTATTACCTGGAGATATGACTGCACCCAGAGCAGGTGGAAAAAGAATCACAAAAAATAAAAGAAAAACTATTAAAAAAATACAAAGAGCAGGTGGGAAAAAAACAGGGAAAAAAACTTTAAATAAAAGAAGTAATAAAAAAAATAGAAGTAATAAAAAAAAAAGTAATAAAAAAAAAAATCAAAGTGGATATGGTTCTGATTTTAAATCTACATTAGCATCTGGGGGACCTTATAATTATCCTAATTCAACTTGGCATTATCCAGGTGAAAATGGAGTGCAAGCTGCCAAAAATAATTTTAGAATATTTAACAAAACATCTCAATATATACCTAATAGAATTTTAGCAAACGGTGCCGCAAATATTCCTGAACCTCAACAATATTTAATTAAAGACCCTTATGTTAATCCTTGGGTTACTACCTCAAAACTTTCAGGACAAAATTCACAAGGTATTTCTACCAAAAATTTTTGTGGAGCTGGTAAAAAAAAAAATAAAAATGTTATATAAAGAATTATAAAATGTTATTTAACTTATTTTAAAATAGATTCAAAAATATATTATAAAATAAATTAAGTTATTCTTGAAATAAATGAATTAATAGAATATCTTTTTATATAATTTTATGCCATTTATTTATTGAAAATAAATAATAAAGTAGAATAAATATAAAAATTATTCTATTATATTATTATAATGGAAAAAATAAATTTTGAGAAAGATACTTGGAAGATTATTAATACTTATTTTAATGACAATAAATATTTTTTAACAAATCATCAAATTGAATCTTTTAATGATTTTATATCTTCAAAAATACCTTTAACCATAAAACAGTTTAATCCTCTTAGAATATATAAGGAAAAAGATAAATCGGGATTTTATAAATATGAAATTCACTTATATTTTGGTGGTTATAAAGGTAATGAAATAAATATAAGTAAACCAGTTATCTATTCTAAAGATAATAAAATACAAACTAAACAGATGTATCCTAATGAAGCAAGATTAAAAAATTTAACATATTCTTCATCATTGAATTGTAATATTGATATAGATTTCATTATTAGAAATTCATCTGGAGATGAACAAAAAATATCAAAAAAACTAGAAAATATAAACATTGGGAAAATACCTATTATGTTACACTCAAATTATTGCATTTTAAATAATCAACCAAAAAAAATGTTAGAAGAAATGGGTGAATCCCCCTTTGAACAAGGTGGGTATTTTATTATTAAAGGTAAAGAAAAAGTAATATTATCTCAAGAAAGAATGGCAATGAATAAATTATATTTAGTAAAAAAAAAATCTGACTCTGTTTATAGTTATGTTGTAGAAATTAAATCAGTGCCAGAAAAAACTTTTCAACCCCCTAAAACAAATGGAATTAAAATTTTAGAAAGTGACAAAACAATAGTAGTATCTATACCCAATATAAAGAAAAATATTCCATTGTTTATTTTATTCAGAGCATTAGGTATAGAAACTGATAGAGAAATTATTGAACACATATTCCCTGATATAGAAGAATCACAATTCTTAATAGAAAAACTCCGACCTTCTATACATCAAAGTGGACCCATATTCTCACAAAAAGAAGCAATTCAGTACATAACAACTTTAACTAGATTTAGAACTGAAGAACATCTAAAATTTATATTAATTGAAGATTTTCTTCCACATATTGAAGAAATGGATTCTAAAAAATTTTATTTAGGATATATGGTAAATCAACTTCTTAAAATGAGTGAAAATATTATTGAGCCAACCGATAGAGATAGTTTTGCTTTTAAAAGGATAGATTTATCAGGATTTTTATTAGCAGAGTTATTTAGAGAATATTATGAAGAATTTCAATTCAGATGTAGCAGAGCTATTGATAAAGAATATAATTACAATCCAAATATATATCAAGGAGATAGTTTAGCAAATTTAATAAATTTCCAGAATAGATATAAGTTTTTTAATCCGAATATAATTGAAAATGGATTTATGAAAGGTATGAGAGGGAGCTGGGGAATTAAAAAAGATCCTGCAAAAGAAGGTATTGTGCAAGATTTATCCAGATTGTCATTCCTTGGATCAATTTCACATTTAAGAAGAATTAATTTACCTGGAGTAAGAAATACTAAATTAGTGCCACCCAGAAGATTACATTCCACCACTTGGGGTATTATGTGTCCAGTAGAAACACCAGATGGAGGTAATATTGGATGTATAAAACATTTCAGTATATCTGCGAAAGTTACTTTCGGATCAAGTAGTTCTCCAGTACTACAAGCACTGAATGATAATGGAGTTATACCAATTAATCAAATTATACCAAAACAAATTATAGGAAATACTAAAATATTTGTTAATGGAAATTGGATAGGTATTCACAATGATGCAAAAAATCTTGTGCAAAAAATGAAAATTCTTAGAAGAAATGCTTGTATACATCCATATACATCTATAATATGGAATATAAAAGATATGAGTTTAGAAATTAATACCGATACTGGACGTTGCATTAGACCTTTATATATAGTAAAAAATAATGATCTATTATTGAATAAAGATATTATTGAAAAAATAGAAAGCAAAGAAATAAATTGGAATAAACTTACTCAAGGTATTATAGAAAAAAGAGTAATAGATGAATATACAAATAACTATATATGTCCTTATAAAGAAATTGAAATTAAAGGGAAAGATCATTATTCATTTTTAGAGAAAAATGAATCAATTATTGAATACTTAGATGTAGAAGAATCAGAAACTTGTTTAATTGCATCTAAAGATTCCCAATTATCTTCAGATAATATTAATCCATATACTCATTGTGAAATTCATCCTTCACTTATTCTTGGTGTTATGGGTTTAATTATACCTTTTGTTGAACATAATCAAGCACCTAGAAATCTTTTCTCTGCTGGACAATCTAAACAATCTATCGGACTTTATACCTCTAATTATAGATACAGACTAGATCAAGCAGCCTATCTATTATCGTATCCGCAAAGACCTTTAATTACAACACAAATTATGAAATATATTGCAGAAGAAAAAATGCCTTATGGTGAAAATGCAATTGTTGCTATAGCATCTTATGGAGGTTATAATCAAGAAGATGCACTTATATTCAATAAAACATCTCTACAAAGAGGATTATTCAGATCAACCTATTTTAGAACTTATACTCAGAATGAAGAAATTAATTCAATTACTGGAGAAGATACAAAATTTGTAAATCCAATAGAAGTTAATGCAAAAAATTTAAAATCTGGAAAAAATTATCAACTTCTTAATAATGAGGGATTTCCAAAAAGAAATGATTATGTTACAGATAATGACATTATTATAGGTAAAATTAATAAAGTTAAAGGGGAAACTAATGAATATTATGTAGATAATAGTGTTACTCCAAAAAAAAATACCCACGGATTTGTAGAAAGGGTTTTTGTAGATAGTGATCAAGATGGTTTCCAAATAGGAAAAGTATGTATTAGAGAAGAAAGAGTTCCTGAAATAGGAGACAAATTCTCATCAAGGGCTGGACAAAAAGGAACAATTGGTATAGTTCTAGATCAACAAGATATGCCGTTCACAAAAGACGGTGTTGTGCCAGATTTGATTGTTAACCCTCACGCCATTCCTTCAAGAATGACTATTGGTCAATTAATAGAATGCGTGTTTGGAAAAGTAGCATCTATAGAAGGATTCATTGCAGATGCATCACCTTTTACAAATGCAGAACACCCTATTGAAACTATAGGAAACTATTTAGAAAATAATTGTAATTTTGAAAGAAATGGTAATGAAATTATGTATAATGGGATGAATGGGAAACAATTAGAATGTTCTATTTTTATTGGACCTACTTATTATATGAGATTAAAACATTTGGTACACGATAAATACCATTCCAGAGCAGAAGGTCCAAAAGCAAATTTAACACAACAACCAGCTGGTGGTAGAGCTAGAGATGGGGGTCTTAGAATAGGGGAGATGGAACGTGATGCTCTCACTGCACACGGAATATCAGAA
>MDTG01287392.1_pt1 | contig 12393 bp, 10 predicted proteins | sample 811421 | NCBI WGS metagenome assembly MDTG01 (sample SAMN05326645, study PRJNA326480) | marine metagenome | isolation source: seawater | place: Pacific Ocean: South East | collected 2011
AACAAATCCATTATTTTTATAATAGTTTGTTAATTTAATGGAATCATTTTCAATTTCAAATTTTTTAAAATTATTATTTGCAAAAATATTTTTTAATGTCTTTGTTTTAGATTTTATTATGGATTTAAGATTTTCATCTGCAATTTTATCATTACCAATAAATATTATTTTGTTAATTTTAGTAATTTTACCTTCTATAATTACAAAAGATAAATCAGCAGTATTTGTATCTGGATAAATATTTTCAGAATAAGAGATATCGACATCATTATAACCAAAGGACTCATAAATATTATTAATCTCGGAAATATAATTTTTTATATATAGTGGATTTAAATTAACTAGATTTAATTCTTTTGAATATTCTAATAATTCCTCATCTTTCAATCTTTTATTTTCTTTAAAATAAATTTTCCTAATATTTGGAAATTCTTTAACTATTATAATATATTTATTTTCATCAAGTGTTATTGTAACATTTTCAAAAAGTTGAGATTTATCTAAAATTTTTAAAAGATAATCAGCATAATCTTGGGATATATTTTCTGGCTTTTTTTCAATCAGTGATTCAATTACAGCTTCATCAGTAAATTTATTTCCTTTTATTTCAATAGAAATATTATTAGCAAAAGAATTTTTAGAAAATAATAACAATAATATTAGTAGATTAATTTTTAATAAAATTTTTAATATTTTGTTCAACAGATTTTTCGATCTTTTCATGATAATTAATTATATCTTTAATAGTGTTTAAGGGAGAATACAAATTTAAAGAAACAACTTTCTTAATAATTCTGTAAATATCTGGATATCTTATTAAATTTCTTTTAAATAAATTAACAGCATACTCATTTCCTACATTGAATTTTATAATATTTGTTGGTTTAGATTTATCAAGTTTTTTAAAAAACTTATAAATTGGAAAGATATTATTATTAACTTTACTGAAAGTAAAATTAGAATACTCTTTATAAAATAAATTTTTATTTATTTTTCTAGAGATGATTTTATTTTGATTTAGAAAATTGATAATTGGTATAGACATATCATTCTGAAATAAATTCATGTGTGACACATAGTTTTCTTTTTCGATAATTGAATGAACAATAGCCTCAGGATGAATTAAAATATCAATTTTATTATATGGAATGTCAAAAAGGTAATGAGCCTCAATTATTTCTAAACACTTATTTACAAGAGTTGCCGAATCAATACTATTTTTATAACCCATTTGCCATTTAGGATGCTTAATTGCCTCTTTAAATGAAACTAATTTTAATTTTTTTAACGGAATATCATGAAAAGGACCACCTGAAGCAGTAAGAATTACACTCTTTATAGAATTGTTAAATTTAAATTGATTTAAAAAATCATATATAGAAAAATGTTCTGAATCAATTGGATAAATATTTGTTTTTTTGAAAAATTTATTTTTTTTAAAAAGATGTCCAGCTGATACTATTGACTCCTTATTTACTAATCCAAGATGTTGTGTGTTAAAAATAATTTTTTCTAGATAATATAATGATTTATATCCAGAAATAGAAAGTATTGTATAATTTGATTTAGAATTATCTAGATGAGATATTAATTCTTCAAAAGTTAGTATTTTTGTTTTATTTTTAACTTTAAGTTTAAGAAGGTTATATTTACTTTTATCATTAATATAAGCATATTTAGGCTCAAAATTACATATTTGTTTATAAAGTAATTTATAATTTGTATTTGCACACAATAAATTTATTTTTAATTTTGGAAATTGATCTTTTATTATTTTTAAAGATTTAGTACCTATAACTCCTGTGCTTCCAAAAATATTAATATTCATAATAAGTAATTAAATTGATTATAAATAAATATTGAAAATATAAGACTATCAAATCTATCAAAGAAACCGCCATGGCCAGGTAAAAAATTACTTGAATTTTTTAAATCGTTTTTTCTTTTAAAAAAGGACTCAATCATATCTCCACAAAATGAAGAAATAATAATCAAGATAATAAAAACAATAGTAGAAGATTTTATAGGTAGATTAAAATAATAACAATAAATCAAAGAAATTATTAGTGACGAAAGAAAACCGCCAAAAAGACCTTCAAATGTTTTATTGGGACTAAATAAGAATACAATTTTTTTCTTACCAAAGAGTTTACCAAAAATGTATGAAAAACTATCAAACAATATAATAATAGAAATAAATAAGTTAAATTTAATTAAGTTATTTTGATCAAAATTTATATAGATCAAAGATATAAATGATAAAATAATATAAATTATAATAATATATTTTAGTTTATTAAAATTAATTATTATTTCAATTACAATAATAATATAAATAAAAGCTATAAAAAATACTACGTTTTCAAAACTATAAATAGAAAGTGAAAAATATGATATAAAGATAACTAGAGATATAAATATTCTTAACCAAAAGTTTTTATAAACCATATTTCCTATTTATATTGTAAAATTTATTAATAATTTGATTATACTCAATAGTATCAAAATCAGGCCAGAGTGTTTTTGTAAAAAATAGCTCTGTATATGTTAAATTAAACATTATAAAATTACTTAACCTTTGATAACCACCGGTTCTTATCAATATATCAGGATCAGGCATATTACCTAGAAAAAATAGACCTTTGATATCTTTAAAAGTCTCTAATTTATTTTTATCTTTGGTACTTTGAATTTTATTTACTACGGATTTTATTTCATCAGTAAAACCATAGTTAAAAGCGATATTTAATGTTAATTTTTCATTATTAATTGAAATAGTCTCTACTTTATTGAAAATATCATTTATTTTATGAGGAATATTTATTCTTGATCCAATAATTTTAATTTTAACATTTTTTTGTTCAATGAATTCATCTAGTATTTTTGAAAAATTTTTATAAATAATTTCATAAATTACATCGATTGAAGATCTTTTGAAGTTTTCAGAAGATAAGGTAAACAATGTTAAATGTGAGATATTTAGATCTAGTGAACAATCAACTATTTTTTTTATATTATCAAAACCTTTTTGATAACCTAAGATAGTTTTTAATTTATTTTTCTTAGCCCATCTTTTATTTCCATCAAGAATAAATGCAACATGAGTTAAATTATTAACTGACAATTTAAACTTTCAAGATATCTTTTTTCTTTATATCAAGTAAGGTATCAATTTTTTTAATATTTGTATCAGTTATATTTTGGATATTATCAATATCATTTTTAACTTTATCCTCGGATAGACTTGACTCTTTTTTTTCTTTCTTTATCATTTCTATAAATTCTCTTCTAATATTTCTTATTGCTACTTTTGAATTCTCAGCATATTCTGATGCAATTTTAATCAACTCTTTTCTTCTTTCTTCACTTAACTTTGGTATTGGCAATCTTATGAGTGGTCCATCAGTTTGTGGATTTAATCCAAGATTAGATTCTATTATTGCATTTTCAATAATTTTTATAAGTGAAGTATCCCATACTTGTATAGTGATAGAAGCAGGGTCGGGAATAGAAATATTGCCTAATTGATTTATGGGTGTTTTCGTTCCGTAGGCTTCTACTGTGATGTTGTCTAACATTGAAGGATTAGCTCGAGATGTTCTTAATGAACTTAATTCCTTCTCAAAATGTATTATTGAGGAATTCATTTTATTGTTTAACTTTTCCATAATTTTAATTACTGATCTTACTATATCCTCCTTTTTTGTTCAAAACATTAATTAGTGAATTTTTTTTAAAAACATTAGTAATATATATTGGTATTTTAGTGTCTTTAGCTAAACTTATCGCAGTAAGATCCATTACTTTTAAATTTTTTTTAATAACATCGTCATAATTAATATTTTTTAATAATTTTGCTTTTGAGTTTTTAACTGGATCAGAGTCATAAATACCATCTACTTTTGTAGCTTTTATTATTAAACTACAGTCTAATTCTGATGCCCTTAATGATGCTGCTGTGTCAGTTGAAAAAAATGGATTACCAGTACCTGCTGCAAAAATCACAATCCTATTTTTTTCTAAATGTCTTATTGCTCTTCTTCTGATATATGGCTCAGCTATTTGGGACATAGATATTGCTGATTGTACTCTTGTTGGAACTTTTAATTTCTCTAGACTACTTTGAAGTGACAAAGCATTCATTATGGTTGCAAGCATGCCCATATAATCTGAAGTTGATCTATCAATACCTTGAGAAGCTCCTTTAATACCTCTAAAAATATTACCTCCTCCTATTATTAAACATAATTGATATTTTTTTTTATAAACTTTTTTTATTTCATTTGATATTTTATTAATAGTTAGAACATCAATACCATATTTTAAGTTACCCATTAAAGACTCACCAGAAATTTTTAATAGTACTCTTTTTGACATATTAAAGTGATATCAAATTAAAATTTAAAATCTTGAAATTTTCGCTCATTTCATACGATTTGATCATGTCCTTTACAGTTTTATCTTGATCTAAAACATAATTTTGATTTAGCAATGTGACTTCAGAATAAAATTTCTTCATCTTACCTTCTAAAATTTTATCAACTATATTAGCAGGTTTACCAGAGCTTAAGATTAATTCTTTTTGAATATTTTTTTCATTATTTATAATATTTTCATCTAAATCATCAATATCTAATGATTCTGGCTTCATAGCTGCAATGTGCATACAAATATTTCTTGAAAAGTTTTGAATTTCATTAGTATTGTTTTTAGCACTATACGAAATATAAGATATTAATTTACCTATATTGTCTTTATAACTATTGTGTATATAATATGAAAAATGATTTACAGTTTTATCCAAACAAACAATATCATTTAAAACTATATTTTCACCAATCTTAGCTATCATATTATTTATATGCTCAGACACAGTTTTGTCATTAAAATTTAAATCGAGAAATTTATTTTTATCCATTTCTTTATTACCATGATTAAGAGCAATTTTTCCTAATTCATCAACAAAGTTTAAAAATGAATCACTTTTAGCCGCAAAATCAGTTTCACTATTAACTTTTAATATAACAATTAAATCTTTATCACTATATATTCCAACTCCCCCTTCATTTGCTTCTCTAGAAGTTTTTTTTGATGCCTTAGCTAAACCTTTTTTTCTTAAATATTCAACTGATGATTCAATGTCATTATTATTTTCAGATAAAGCGTTTTTACAATCTAAAAATCCAGCTCCGGTTTTATTTCTTAAATCTTTAATTAGTTCTGTAATATTTGGCATTTTCTACTCTTCTTTTTCATTAGTATTTTTTTTATCTTTTTTATCATCTATTGACACTTCATCTTTATCTTTTATCTGAGAGGCATCATCAACTGTATCAGCAAAATATTTTTTATATAAATTAATTGATCTTAAAGCATCATCATTACCTGGTATAACATAATCTATCTGGTCTGGATCTGCATTTGTATCAACAATACCAACTACAGGGATATTTAATTTATTTGCTTCATGAACGGCTATTTTATCTTTTAATACATCAAAAATAACTAAAAGATCTGGCTTACCATTCATCTTCCTGATTCCACCAATATTTAAATCTAGTTTTTGCTTTTCTCTAGAGATATCTAAAAGTTCTTTTTTTGATAAGTTTTTTGAAGCAATGTCATCATTTAAAAAAGATTCAATTTCATCTAACCTTTTAATTGAATTTGATATTGTTTTCCAATTTGTTAAAGTTCCCCCTAGCCATCTTTTGTTAACGTAAAAATCATTGTTCAAACTTGCTAATTCTTTAACTGTATCTCCACACTGTTTCTTTGTGCCAACAAAAAGAACTTTTCCAGATTTACTTATTGTTTCATGAATTTTAGTAAGGGCTACATTAATTAAATCGACAGTAATTCTTAAATCAAATATATGAATGTTATTTCTAACTCCATATATATACTCTTTCATTTTAGGATTCCATCTTCTTACATTGTGTCCAAAATGCACTCCTGATTCAAGGAGATCTTCTATTTTAACTTCAGGTAAATTCATTTTTTTCCTCCGGTTATACCTCCACAGAAATAAAAACACCGGTTTTTTCTGTGTGCTAGTTTAAGTCAGCTATTATAATAATAATCTATTTATTCAAGATATTTCTATAGAATAATCCAATATTTTTGACCTCTTGAATTCGTCAAGTAATTTATATGATTTAATTGAATAGCAATTGAAGTCAAAATTAATAAGCTTATCATCAATATTAACAAATAAATCAACTTTATTTGCTTTATCATCTATTTTTTTAAACATCTGATCTTTAATTTTAATAATATTTTCAACAGAAGAATAAATACTAAATTTTAATATATTATTGTTAAACACTCTATCTAACAATGTAATCTTTTTAATTATAAAACGAGAATCTGCATTGTTTCTTATGATATCAATTTCAAAGATTAATAGACTACCTTCTTTTATTAAATGTCTATATTTATATAAATTCTCACCAAATATTGTTAATTCAAATTGTAAACTTTTCTGTGAAACAGTAATGAAAGCATATTTTCTTCCATCTTTATTAGACCTTTCTTTAATATCTAAAATTGCACCACATACTTTAGCTGAATTAATTTCTTTGTTATTTACTAAAGTTTTAAAATCTAATATTTGCTGAGTTTCAAAAAATAATTCAGGAAAATAATTCAAAGGGTGATCAGAAAAATAAAACCCAATAACTTCTAACTCATTTGTTAGAATCTCTAAATGAGTCCATTTTTTAAAGCTTTGAAAAAACAAATTTTTATCATCAAATGAAATTTCAGATTCTTCAAAAAGCAATTCCTGATTTTTTATTTTTTCACCTCCAAAAAGTTCTACAAATTTTGGAACATTGTGAAATAATTTAGATCTATTTTTTTCTATACTATCAAAAGCACCTGCTTGAATAAGTTTTTCAAGTTGTCTTTTATTAATCACATCACTTTTAACTCGTTTCATAAAATCAATAATATCTTTATATTTTCCGTTAGATTCTCTTTCTTTAATAATGCCTGATATAGATTTAATACCTACCCCTTTTATTGCCCCTAGACCAAACCTAATTGATTTTAAATTATCAAAAAACTCAATAGAAAATAAAGAAAGTGAAAAATTAATATCTGGTTTAAGAAATTGTATATTAAGTCTTTCAATTTCTTGTTTTAATAAAATAATTTTGTCAGTTCGATCAATTGAATAATTAAGTGTTGCAGTTATAAACTCATGAGGAAAATTTGCCTTCAAATATGCTGTTTGATAAGAGATTAAAGCATAAGCTGCTGCATGGCTTTTATTAAATCCATAACCTGCAAATTTATCAACTAGATCAAAAATTTTAGAAGCCTCTTTTTTATTTATATTATTATGCACTGCTCCTTCAATAAATCTTGATTTTTGCATATCCATCTCTTTTTGTATTTTTTTTCCCATAGCTCTTCTTAATAAATCTGCTTCACCTAAGGAATAGTTTGATAATACCTGAGCAATTTTCATAACTTGTTCTTGATAAACAATAATTCCATATGTTTCTTTTAAAACATCCTCTAACATTGAATGTAAATATTTGATTTCTTCACGTCCATGCTTTCTATTACAAAAAGAAGGTATATTATCCATAGGTCCTGGTCTAAATAATGCAACTACGGCAATAATTTCTTCAAATTTATCAGGCTGTAATTGACGAAGCACGCTACCCATTCCATTACTTTCCAATTGAAATATGCCTACGGTATCACCCTTGCTCAATTGATTATAAGTTTTTGAGTCAGTTAAAGGAATTTTACTAATTAAAAAATCTTTATTATCTTTTATTATAAATTTTACACAGTCATCTATAATTGATAGCGTGGTCAAACCAAGGAAATCAAATTTGATTAAACCAGCCTCTTCAACGTATTTCATGGAGAACTGAGTAGCATTGGTATTCGTATTTTGATCTTTGTATAAAGGAACAACTTTTGATAACTTTTCATGGCCAATGACAACACCTGCAGCATGAGTTGAAGCATGTCTGTGAGAACCTTCAATTTTAAGGCTTACATCTATAATATTTGAAATTCTTTCATCACTACTAATCCTTTCCTGCAAACTTCTTTCTGATTTAATTGATTCACTTAGTGTAAGTGGATTTGAAGGATTAAAAGGAATGAGCTTTGCAAACGAATCAACCTCTCCATATGGAACCTCTAATACACGGCCTATATCCCTTACGGCTGCTCTTGAAGCAAGAGTACCAAAAGTGATTATATGAGCAACACATTCGTTTCCATATTTTTGATTAACATATTCTATTACTTCATCTCTTCTAGTTTGACAAAAATCTATATCAAAGTCTGGCATTGATACTCTTTCAGGATTTAAGAACCTTTCAAATAATAAATCATACCGTAATGGATCAAGATCAGTAATACCTAATGACCATGCAACTAAACTTCCTGCACCTGATCCTCTCCCTGGCCCAACAGGAATAGATTGAGACTTTGCCCAATTTACAAAGTCAGCAACTATTAAAAAATAACCAGCAAATCCCATTCTAATTATTATTTGATTTTCATAATCCAATCTATCAATATATGTCTTAGGATTTACTATATTAATTTCTTTGATTTTTTTATTAAGACCTTTTTCTGATGATTTAATTAAAAATTCTTCAGCTGACATATTTAAATCATTTTTAAAGGCAGGTAATTTTGGTTTTGTTGACTCTGGAAAATAACTACATGATAAGGCAATATTTAAGTTGTTTTGTATTATTTCAGGTATATCTCTAAAATTTAAACTCATTTCCTCAGTTGACTTAAAATAAATATTTTCATTAGAAGTAGTTCTTTGAGAATTATTTATTGTAGATTTTTGAGCTATACATAACAGGGCATCATGTGCAGAATAGTCATTTTTATTTGCATATTTTATATTATTTGAACCTATAAGAGGAATACCAAAATCTTTTGATAATTTAATAAATTCCTTTTCAAAAAAATCTATATTTTGATCTTTAATTCTCTGAATTTCAAAAAGAAAATTTTCATCAAACATTTTTTTGAATTTTTTAATTAATTCATCAATATCTTTTTTTTTATTTTCTCTATTTAATAAAAGAAGAGGGTTATATTCACCACCTATATAACAAAATAATCCGTCTGAAAAATTTTCAACTTGTGATAGCTTTATACCAATTTTATTTGTTTCATTAAGATGCGAGATGGAACTTAGTTCTAATAAATTCTTATAACCTATTTCATTTTTAACTAAAAATGTAATTTGTGAAATTTTATTATTTACGATCACATCTAGAAGGTTGATTGAAGTTCCAATAATTGGTTGGATATTGTTCTTGGAGCATTCTTTAGCAAATTCAAAAACTCCAAACATATTATTATTATCAGTAATGGCTATAGCAGGCATATTATTTTTTTTAGCCAAGTTTACTAAATTATTTATTTTAAGGGTACTTTCAGATAATGAGTATGATGATAGAGTTCTTAAATGAATAAAAGGATTATTCATTATTCAATAATATTTTTTTGTTTTTAAAATAATAAACTTCATCTGCAAGTAATGAAAATTTTTTGTTATGGGTAACATATACTAAATTTTTTTTATTTTGATCGATATATTTTATAAAAAATCTGAAAATACTGTTAGCAGTATCTTCATCAAGATTACCTGTCATTTCATCTGCTAAAATCAAATCTGGATTATTTACTAACGATCTGGCTATAGCCACTCTTTGCTGTTCTCCACCAGATAATTTCAAAGGTTTAAAATTAATCCTATCTTCTAACTCAAATTCCATTAATAAATTTCTAGAAATTTCGTATGTTTTAAGAGAATTTTTGTTAATAAGTAGTGGAAGCATAACATTTTCAATAACAGATAATTCTGGAATCAAGTGAAAAAACTGATGAACAAAACCTATAGATAATCCTCTTAAATTATTTGTTTCTTTTTGAGAATACAGTGAAACATTTTTATTCTTAAAATAGTAATCACCATCAAATTCTTTATCGAGTAAACCGATAATATTGAGAAATGTTGTTTTTCCAGATCCAGATGGTCCTGTTATAGAGACTTTTGAATTTAGTTTTAATTTAAAATTTAAATTCTTAATTATTTCAATTTTTTTTCTATTTTCATCGATGTAATTTTTATTCAAATTTGTAATTTCAATTATATAATTTTTATTATTCACTTCTTAAACTCTTGATTGGATCAACTTTAGCTGAACTTAATGCAGGAAAAATAGTTGATACAATTGCTATGATAATCGCTGCAAAAAATACAAAAAGAACTTCAGTAATATTAATCTTTGAGGGTAATGAGGATAAGTAATATACTTCTTCTGCAAATAGCTTGGTTCCAAGTATTTTTTCTAAAAAACTTTGAATTATTTTAATATTAATACTAAATAAAATGCCTAAAACTAATCCAAATAGGGATCCAATCAGACCTATTGAAATGCCGATAGAAAAAAATATTTTAATTATACTTTTATTAGTCATTCCAATTGTTTTTAAAATTCCTATATCTTTCTTTTTCTCTTTAACAAAAATTATTAATCCAGAAATAATATTTAGAGAAGCCACTAATATAATGAGAGAAAGAATAATAAACATAACATTTTTTTCTACTTTAAGTGCATTGATTAAACTTTGATTAGTATCTTTCCATGATACTGAATAATAGTTTAGTTCAAGATCTAGTATATTTTTTTCAATTATTTTTTTAAACTCTGTAATTTCATTAGGAAATTTAGTAAAAAATTCTATTTTATTATAAATATTACTTTCGTATTGCAGAAGTTTTCTTACTAAACTAGATGATAAAAAAATCAAATTTGAATCATATTCATATAAACCTAGATCGAATATTCCCACTATATCTAAAGTCTTAAATCTTGGTATATTACCCAAAATTGTTTTATCGGTTTTTGGGATTGCGATTTTAATTTTATCACCAACTGAAATATTTAAATGATTAGCTAAAGAGTCTCCAATTAGAATTTCATTATTTGGATCTTTAATTAGCGATCCGTTTACAATAGAGTTAAATAAATAGTGATTTTTTTCATATTTATCATATCCTTTAATTAGTACACCTTTTGACTCATTACTTTTAATAATTAAACCATTTGTTTCTAAAGATTTATAATTTTTAATATATAAATACTGATCAATTTTTGATATTAAATTATTGGCTTGGTCGTTTTTTATTTTTTCATTGAAGCTATAAACATTTAAATGTGAATTAAGTCCTATAATTCTATTGGTAAGATCAATTCTAAAGCCATTCATTACAGACATAACTATAATAATAGCTGCTACTCCTAAGCTAATGCCAATAATTGAGAAAAATGAAAATATTGAAACATATCCATCAGATTTTTTTGAAAATAAAAATCTGTAAATCAGTAATCTTTCTGATTTAGAAATCATTTATTTTTTTAACTTACTACTGATAAAATTAATTACCTCATTAGTTGAAATTTTTTCAATATTATTATTTTGACGATTTTTAAATTCAACTAAACTATTTTTTAAATCCCTTTTTCCAATAATAATTTGGTAAGGTGTGCCAATTAATTCGTTATCTGATAATTTTTTACCAATGCTGCATATTCTGTCATCCAAAATAACTTTAATATTATTTTTCATAAAATGTTCATAGTATTCTGATGATATTGTGTCACAATCTTGATCATCTGGCATTAAATTAATAATAGCTAAATTGAATGGAGCAACTTCTAGAGGCCATTTTATACCTTTCTCGTCATGATAGGCTTCTATTATAGCTCCTACAAGTCTTGAAATGCCGATACCATATGACCCCATATGTACAGGAATATTTTTTCCACTTTTGTCTTGCACTAAAGCATTTAATTTCTCTGAATATTTTGTGCCAAAATAAAATATATGTCCTACTTCAATGCCTTTTGATATCTTCAAGTCTTTTTTTGGAATAGGACACTGCTTCTCATCATGCTGGTCATCAACTGCAGCATAATAAGATTGAAGTTCATTTGGATTTAGACTCTCAGGATTTAATGTTTCTAATTTTTTGTCATAGTAAAGTGTACTTTCTCCAGTTTTAGCTAGTATTTGAAATTCATGACTAAGATTACCGCCAATTGGTCCTGTTTCTGCCCTAAGGGATATTGGGGTAAGACCCATTCTTATGAATGTTTTAATGTAAGCTTTAAACATATTATTATAAGATTTTTGTGCTTCTATTTCATCAATATCAAATGAATAATTATCTTTCATTAAAAATTCTCTTCCACGCATTACACCAAATCTCGGTCTTACTTCATCTCGAAACTTCCATTGAATGTGATATAAATTTTTTGGAAGATCTTTGTATGAATTAATATGTGTTTGAAAAATATCAGTTATAAGCTCTTCATTAGTTGG
>MDTG01304089.1_pt1 | contig 12393 bp, 11 predicted proteins | sample 811421 | NCBI WGS metagenome assembly MDTG01 (sample SAMN05326645, study PRJNA326480) | marine metagenome | isolation source: seawater | place: Pacific Ocean: South East | collected 2011
AAGTGGTAACTTTGGTAACCTAACTGCCGGTATGATTGCTAAATCAATGGGTTTGCCGATTAAACGCTTTATCGCTGCTACTAACGCCAACGATACTGTGCCTCGTTATTTAAAAACCGGCGAGTGGGCACCGAAGAAGACAGTCGCTACTATGTCGAATGCCATGGATGTTAGCCAACCTAACAACTGGCCGCGCATTGAAGCCTTAATTGAGCAAGGCTATGTAGATAAAAGCTGTTTGAAAGGCGAAATGGTAGATGAAGAGTACACTCAATTAGCCATGCGCCAATTAGCGCAGTTAGGCTACACCAGTGAGCCTCATGCGGCTATTGCTTACCGTGCAGTAAGCCACGACCTAGAAGACGGCGAAATTGGCCTTTTCTTAGGTACTGCGCATCCTGCGAAATTCCGTGAGACCGTAGAAAACGTGCTGGGTACACCTATCAGCTTACCTAAGCCGTTAGCAGATGTAGCCGGTGAAGACAGCCTAGCGGTTGATTTGCCTGCCTCTTACGATGCGCTGAAACAGCATATGTTGGATTTACTAAAAGCGTGACCACATGGGCACAAGCATTGGGCGGTGAAGAAGACAAACCTTACTTTAAAGCCCTAATGCAAAAAGTAGCATCTGAACGTGAAGCGGGTAAAATTATTTACCCGCCTTCAGATGACGTATTCAACGCACTGACGATGACACCGCTTGAAAAGGTTAAAGTAGTGATATTAGGGCAAGATCCTTATCACGGCCCACATCAAGCCCACGGCCTATGCTTCTCAGTTTTACCAAATATTAAAACACCCCCCTCGCTGGTTAATATTTATAAAGAATTGGCCAACGATATTAGCGGCTTCTCAATTCCTAACCACGGCACGCTTACCCCTTGGGCAGAACAAGGTGTTCTACTGCTTAATACAGTATTAACGGTAGAGCAGGGCAAGGCGCACAGTCATGCTAAGTGGGGTTGGGAAACCTATACCGATGCAGTAATAGAGGCGGTTAACACGCACGCAGAAAACGTGGTGTTTTTATTGTGGGGCAGTCACGCACAGAAAAAAGGCAAGCATATCGATCGCACTAAGCATTGTGTGCTACATGCGCCGCATCCGTCACCATTATCAGCTTACAGAGGCTTCTTTGGCTGTCACCATTTTAGCGACACCAATGCCTACCTAACAAGCAAAGGGCTTTCACCCATTCTTTGGCAGGTATAGCACCTGACGTAGTCTCTGGTAGTTATTGCCTCTGGAAAGCACAGCGAGTGACTAAAATCCAGCGTCAGCCATAGTACTTATATAAGTGCTTACGCAGCGTCGAAAGTTAAGAAACCAGAAAGTAAAAAGGCCGCCTGTTATTAGCAGGCGGCCTTTATATTATCTTTCCAGTGTTTCTAACTCGTATTCGAAACCACAATCGAGTTCAGAGAGCTCCTTTTCCAGTTTGAAGCGATCTTGAAGCGCTTCAATCTCTCTCCACTTGCGTTTTTTACTTTTTGTTTTCGCTGGGCTTGCTTCAATATCTAGCATGGCAAATAAGTCTGATTTGTCCACTGGGATTCTCCTTTTTATTACCACTACAACAATACAGAGTTTGGTTTTTATTCCCTCTGTATAATTTTGTATCACAGCCACAATTAAAATAAAACAAGTAAATTTACTTTTTATTAACAAATTGTGACAGTATGATGACACAGTGAGATATCGTCAGCGTGTTTTAGCAAAACAGTTGGCAGGTTACATACTTAGTAGCATATTAGCTTGCACGTTATTATTTTCTGCCAATAAAAACGGCCGGGGGTAAGCCGGCCGTTCAGTTATTATTTGCACCAAATTTGAGTGATTACATCACTCGGACTTCCTTATTTTGGTGCATTCGCTGCTCTGAAACGGGCAATCAATTGTTGGGTAGAAGCGTCAAAACTTTCTTCTTCCGCATTTCCCTGAATGCCTGCCAGTACTTGGTTGCCCAGTACTTTTCCTAACTCTACGCCCCATTGGTCGAATGAGTTAAGGTTCCAGATAACACCCTGAACGAATACCTTATGCTCATACATTGCAACTAGTGCGCCAAGTGTCTTAGGTGTAAGGCTATCAAACATTAAGGTGTTACTAGGCTTGTTACCCGGCATGGTCTTGTGCGCCGCCAAACGAGTGCGCTGTGCTTCGTCTAAGCCTTTACCTTCTAGGTCGGCATAACACTCATCAAAGGTTTTGCCTTGCATAAGCGCTTGCGCTTGCCCAAAGCAGTTTGATGCTAACATCGCATGATGTGTGTCATCTTGGTTAGGCACATTCAATGGCAACATAAAGTCGGCCGGAATAACCCCAGAACCTTGGTGAATAAGCTGATGGAAGCTGTGTTGACCGTTAGTTCCTTCACTACCCCAAATGATAGGGCCTGTAGCGTAATCTACCGCTTCGCCGCCTTGAGTGACTTGTTTACCATTACTTTCCATATCAAGCTGCTGTACATAAGCTGGTAAGCCGCGAAGATAATGATAATAAGGTAACAACACCTGAGATTGCGCATCGAAGAAATTACGATACCACACGCCTAATAGGCCAAGTAAAACAGGTAGGTTTTGCTCTAAAGGTGCTGTTTTAAAGTGCGTGTCCATATCGAACGCGCCTTCAAGCAAGCCTTTAAAGTTATCAAAACCTAAAGCTAATGAAATAGGTAACCCAATTGCTGACCACAAAGAATAACGACCGCCAACCCAATCCCACATAGGGAAAATGTTATCTTCTGCTATTCCGAATTCAGTGGCTGCTTTTACGTTTGAAGACACGGCAACAAAGTGCTTCGCGATATCTTCTTGCGTACCGCCAGATTTCAAGAACCAAGCCTTGGCAGAAAGGGTATTCTGCAAGGTTTCTTGTGTAGTGAATGACTTAGAAGACATGACGACAAGAGTTTCTTCATGATCGAGTTTAGTTAACACATCATGAATATGGCAGCCGTCAACGTTCGCTACAAAATGAACTTTAACTGTCTCAACCGTATGAGGTTTTAGTGCTTCTGTCATGATCTTAGGACCAAGGAAAGAACCACCAATACCAATAGCAACAATATGCTTCACAGATTTGCCTGTGTAGCCTTTATGTTCGCCACAGTGAACTAATGCGGTGAAGTCGCGAATTTTATCAAGGGTGGCACGTACTTCGGGCATCACGTCTTCGCCATCAACCATGACAGGCGAATCAGAGAAGTTACGTAGTGCCGTGTGAAGAACCGCACGACCTTCAGTGCTGTTGATTTGCTCGCCGTTAAACATGGCGTCGCGGGCTTCATCTAGCTTACACGCGCGGGCTAAATCAAAAAGTGCACCTAATGCGTGTTCGTTTACTCGGTTCTTAGAGTAATCAAGAAAAATGCCGCACGCTTCTAACTGCATTTTTTCAGCACGCTTGGGATCAGCCTTAAACCAATCACGCATGTGTGCATCTTTCATCGACGCTGCAATTTGATTAAGTGCTTGCCATTGTGGCAATGTTGTTAGTTTACTCATTTACTCATTCCCTGTGGTTTATGCACTTAACTTTTCACGAAGCATTACTTCAAGCTTGTCTTGGTCTGCTGCGAAGTTGCGGATACCTTCAGAAAGCTTTTCAGTTGCCATGGCATCTTGGTTCATTTCCCAGCGGAATTCAGACTCGGTCAAACGATCGCCAGGCGTTTTAGTTGCGCCGTTATCTTTAAGCTTCACAGTAAGCTCACCTGGTTCATTGGCAAGTTCTTCTAATAAAGCCGGGCTGATCGTTAGGCGATCGCAGCCCGCTAACGATTGAATTTCGCCTATGTTGCGGAAGCTTGCGCCCATCACTACCGTGTTGTAACCATGCTCTTTGTAGTAGTTATAAATACTGGTCACCGACACCACACCTGGATCTTCATCAGCAGCATATTCAGTTTTACCGGTCGACTTTTTGTACCAATCTAGAATACGGCCTACAAACGGTGAAATTAGGTATGCGCCAGCTTCGGCACAAGCACGTGCTTGGGCGAAACTAAACAATAAAGTTAGGTTGCACTGAATACCTTTTTTCTCAAGAATTTCAGCTGCTTGAATGCCTTCCCAGGTTGACGCCATTTTAATAAGAATACGTGACTTATCGATACCTGCATCTTGATAAAGCTGGACAAGGCGCTCTGCTTTTTCAACTGTGGCATTTTTGTCGAAAGATAAACGGGCATCTACTTCGGTAGAAATACGACCTGGAATAGAGTCTGAAATCTCTTTACCAATAGCAACGGCTAGTTTGTCAGATGCATCGATAAGTTGTTGGTCGCTATCTGATGATTGTAGTTTGGCCCATGCTACTGAGTCGTCGATTAGGCTGGCATACTGAGGCAAGCTGGCGGCTTTTAACAACAAAGAAGGGTTTGTTGTTGCGTCTACTGGCTGGTATTTTTTGATTGCGTCGATATCGCCGGTGTCGGCAACGACCGTGGTGATCTCACGTAACGAAGCTAGCTGGTTGCTCATAATTCTCTCTAATCTTAAATTAAAAAACTCGGACGAATTGCCTGAAAGGCAAGTCGTGTAAAGCGGTTCGCTTTTGCGTATGTAGGGCGTAATTGTTTGATAGATTCAAACGTTTGCGTATTTGGGTATAGTTATACCAAACCCGTGTGACAATTTATAGCGCAGACACGGGAAATACTGGCTAATCGGATTTCTCTGTTACCTTGATTTATGGGTTTTTAACGGTAAATTCAACCTCAACTTTTTCACAGTGGTATAATAAAGCCTGAAAAAGATAAGGAGCCGAAGATGTTAGTTGTAGTATCCCCAGCGAAAAACCTAGATTTTGAAACCCCCATTAAGGTGGATGATTTCACGCAGCCTACCATGCTTCAAGACACTGAGCGTTTGATGGAAGTGTGTCGTACCCTTTCGCCAGCCGACCTTTCTTCGTTGATGAAAATTAGTGACAAGTTGGCCACACTTAATGCTAATCGATTTGCTGAGTTTTCTACCCCTTTCACCGCTGATAATGCGCGACAAGCCATGTACGCATTCAATGGCGATGTATACACAGGGCTAGACGCTAATACATTAAGTAATAAAGCAGTGAGCTATGCGCAAGACCACTTGCGAATTTTGTCAGGCCTTTATGGTTTGTTACGCCCATTAGATTTAATGCAAGCATACCGTTTAGAAATGGGTACCAAGCTAGCTAACCCAGAAGGTAAAGACCTGTATGCGTTTTGGGGTAGCCGCATTACACAGGTTTTAAACGACGCCATGCAAGCGCAGGGTGATAACGTTTTGGTGAACCTTGCTTCTAATGAGTACTTCAAGGCCGTTAAGAAAAAAGAGCTTGAAGGTATGGTGATTACACCTGTTTTTAAAGACTATAAAAACGATCAATATAAGATCATCAGCTTTTTTGCCAAAAAAGCTCGTGGATTAATGGCAAGATATATTCTTGAAAACGAAGTGAGTGATGTGGAAGGGTTGCAGGCTTTCGATAGTGAAGGTTATGTTTATAGCGAGTCACAAAGCACAGCCACTGAGTTAGTTTTTTTACGTCGCCAAGACGCATAAGTTGTTTGCACCGCGTTTTGGCTTCAATATGGCTTTATGCTGTTAAATTGAAGTATTTTTAAACGCGGAGCACGCAATGTATACACTTTATGGATACCCGAAAACTCGGTCGGTAAGGGTGGCATGGGCTTTAGAAGAAATTGGCTTACCTTACGAGTACAAGGTAGTGAATTTAAAAGCCGGTGAACACTTAAACTCAGCTTTTAAAACACTTAATCCGGCCACTAAAATTCCTGTATTAGTCACTGAGGAAGGTGCGCTTTCTGAGTCGGCTGCTATTGTCACTTTCTTAGCTGAAAGGCATGCAAGGGAAGAATTTATACCTGCACCCGGCACTTTCGCTCGCGGGTTGTATGAGCAAATGATGGTATTTGCCGTTACTGAATTAGAGCAGCCACTTTGGAGTAAAGCAAAACATACCTTTGCTTTACCTGAGCAGCATCGTATTCCCCAAATGCAAGATACAGCGGCGTGGGAATTCGACCGAGCGCTAACGGCTTTCTCGCTATTTCTCAACGACAAAGAGTATGTGTGCGGAAGCTTATTCACAATGGCAGATATTGTGACAGCCCAAGTGTTGTCATGGGCAAAAGGTAGTGAGCTCGACCTAAAGTTCGACAATGTGAAATCGTACGCTGAACGGATGTTATCTCGCCCTGCTTATGAAAAAGCATGGCGCAATGAGATGGCGCATTTGTCTAATACTGATGCTTAAGACTGCTTTATGAGTCAGATGTTAATAGCTCATTTTGATAGTCGATGTAGAGCGAGTTAGCCTGCGGTTATATAGTCAGCCCAGTTTTACGCCATTAGGCACTGGTTTGTCGGGGCTGACTAAACCACACCATCCTCACGATAGAAACATCTCACCAAGCATTCTGACATAAATGGGCCTATTTGCTTGGGCGGAAAGTTAACTACAGCCACAATTTGCTTTCCCAACAATTCTTCAGCTACATAGTGTTCAGTTATTTGGCACTGGATTTTCGCGTTCCAACAACGCTGACATGGACACCCACATATTTTTAACGAACTCTGACATGGACACCCACCATTTTTTCTCAGCTGTGGACACTCACACATATTTTTAATATCAAACCCTCCTTTACATTTCACCGCTACATATTGAGCAATCGTTTTCCACAATCTAATGAATGAAATGAAAGTATTTTGTAATTAAATTGTTTGAATGTTAAATTGGTATTACATTAATTCTTGGTTGGTAATGTTTTCTGGTATTTTAAATCTGCTCATAAAAGCGCTTGTGATGGTTTATTGGTAATGCCATAAGTTGTTTTTATGAAGGAGATACGTATCAAGCAAGTACCGCATAAGAAGTACGCTTAACATATTATTACAGAGGTTTTTTATGAGAGCTTTTCCTCAACGAGTAAATTGCAGCAATGCGGCTATGTTGCTCCTACTTTCAGTATTCACTGTCGGTGCTATTGCGGATGACGTTCCCGCTGATAAATTTGATTTGAGTGAGTGGAACATTACGTTGCCGACTGATGAAAATAACGATGGAAAGCCGGATAGTGTGTCAGTTAAAGACATCCAAGATTTTTCCCATCCTGACTTTTTCTACGTAGACGAAAATGGCGGTATGGTGTTCACGTCTCCAAACAAAGCGCTGACAACCGCGAATTCAAGTAATACGCGAAGTGAACTGCGCCACATGTTACGTGGAAAAAGTACACGAATTAAAACTAAGTCTCCTAAGAACAATTTCACTGTAGCGAGCAACCCTATAGCGAAACGCTTCGGACGAATAGGCGGCAAGATGGAAGCTACGTTAAAAGTGAATCATGTAGCCCTTCGAGCGAAATACCCTGAAAAAGCGCCTGCTTATTCCGTGGTTATTGGTCAGATACATGCCAGTAAATGGGAAAAAAAGGTACAAGGTTTTGGTTGGGGTAACGAACCGCTTAAAATTTATTTTAAAAAATGGCCTAACCATGAAAAAGGCTCGGTATTTTGGACTTACGAAAGAAACCTTCCAAAAGATGATGCTAATCGAAGAGATATAGCTTACCCAGTGTGGGGCAACTTATGGACAAACCCTGAAGATCCGGGTGAAGCTGGACTAGCGTTGGGCGAAGCACTGAGCTACGTAGTGAATGTGCACGGTGATGTGATGTATTTAACCTTCGAAGCTGAAGGTCACGAAACCGTTGAATACAAAATCAACCTCGCCAATGCTGTAGACGCTTACGGTAACCTTGATGAACACGACCATCCATACGGTTACACTCTAGATTGGAATTACTTTAAAGCGGGTGCCTATAACCAATGCAGCACTAAAGACGATCCAGGTTTCTGGTATCCGGCGTGTTTAGGCACAGGCAACTGGGAAGAAGATGAAGCTAATGGTGATTATGCCAGTGTGACGTTCACGCGATTGGAAGTAGGGGAGAGTGTTGCGCCAAAAGCTAATCACGGCGAACAAGCTAAAATTGGTGCCACGCTAAACGAAAAAGTAAGTATGAGTATTAGTGAGGTTCCAGCCAATGCATTAACCGCTATCAAAGCTATTGAGCCATCTTTCACAGTAAATGAAGTGGAAAAAGAGCTAAAGCATGGCAAGACTTATCTTGATGTTGAAGGCGTATTGGCCGATGGCAGAGAAATTGAGTTTGATATGCTACAAGTGGCTGACGAATGGAAAGTAGTAGAAGTACAAAGAGACCTTGTGTGGTCGCAGTTGCCTGAGAATGTTAGTGAAGCACTAAAACGATCTTCACCTGATTTCGAAGCCAAGCGCATTATTGAAAGCGTTCAGCATGGTACTGGCATAACTGTTTATGAGTTCTATGCTGTGGACAGCCAAGGTAAAGAATCACGTAAAGAAGTGAAGGTAGAGGGCGGCGAAGCGGTTGTGCTGACGAAAGAGTGGGCGCACTAGTTTAGCGTAAAAATTGAACATTTTGCGACCAGTTGCCGTGATCTTGCTCGTGCACTTATCTACAGTATGTAATTCATTCTGTTAGGTTCTTAGGAGAACACAGTGCAACCTGGGCTTTTTTCGTTAAGTTTAGCGGTCAGTGATATTGCCATCTCGAAAACGTTTTATGAAACACTTGGTTTTGAGGCTATGCCGTCATGCGGTTCGGTGGAAGAAAAATGGGTGATCATGAAAAGTGGGCAAACCATGATTGGTTTGTTCGAGGGCATGTTTGAAGGCAATATTTTAACCTTCAACCCCGCTGACGTGCGCGAACTCGAGCAGCGCTTAATGGACAAAGGCATTGAAATAGATGTGCCAGTTAAAGGCGAAGAAGGGCCAGGGCATTGCGTCGTGAAAGATCCTGATGGGAACACGATCATGTTCGACCAATTCTAGTAAATATATGAGAAATATAAAGAAGGGAAGCTAATTAGCTTCCCTTTTTTTTTATAAAACTAAACTGAGACACCCACCTTAAAGTTTTCACCCTTAGATTTTAGCGGCTAGCTCAGCACCTTGGCGAATAGCTCGCTTCGCGTCTAGTTCAGCGGCGACATCTGCTCCACCTATAATGTGGACACTCACACCGGCAGCCTCCAGTGGAGCCTGCAAAGGCTTGAACGGTTCTTGTCCCGCACACACGATAACGTTGTCTACAGCTAAGCATTTAGGTTTGTCATTTATTAGTACATGCAAACCTTCATCATCAACCTTTTCGTAACTTACACCATTTACCATTTGCACATTATGAAGCTTCAATGATTGGCGATGGATCCAGCCAGTCGTTTTGCCTAAGCCCTTGCCAACTTTAGACGTCTTGCGCTGCAGTAAGAATACCTCTCGACTTGATGGAGTATATTTTTTCTCAGTGAGAGCGCCTTCATTGGTATAGTTCTTATCAATTCCCCAATGAGACAGCCACTTATCAGTGTTGAGCGATAGTTCTTTGTCTTCAACTAAATACTCGGCTACATCGAACCCGATGCCACCCGCCCCAACGATAGCTACTTTTTGCCCCACAGGCTTGTGGTCGCGTAACACATCGATATAACTCATGACTTTTGGATGGTCTGCACCATCGATAGTTAGCTTTCTAGGGTTAATACCCGTAGCTAAGACAACCTCATCAAAACCACTTTCAGTGAGAAGTTCACAGGTCACGTCGGTATTAAGTGTTACTGTAACGCCGGTGCGCTCAAGTTGATTGCTAAAGTAGCGAATAGTCTCGTAAAACTCTTCTTTTCCAGGTACTTTTTTCGCATAGTTGAATTGCCCACCAAGCTCACTTGCTTTGTCGAATAGGGTGACTTTATGCCCTCTATCTGCAGCGTACATAGCAAATGCAAGACCTGCAGGGCCAGCTCCCACCACTGCAATCTGTTTACTATGCGTTACCGGAGTAAAGGTGAGTTCTGTTTCGTAGCAGGCCTGAGGGTTGACTAAACAGCTAGCACGTTTTTGTTCAAATGCATGGTCTAAACATGCTTGGTTGCATGCAATACAGGTATTAATTAGCTGAGACTCATTGCGCATAGCTTTGGCTACAAATTGAGAATCGGCTAGAAATGGCCGCGCCATTGACACCATGTCAGCATGACCATCGGCTAAGACGCTTTCCGCCACTTCAGGTGTATTAATTCGATTAGTGGTAACAAGCGGTATCGATACTTCCTTTTTCATTCGCTGTGTTATCCACGTGAACGCTGCGCGTGGCACCGAAGTAGAGATAGTTGGTACGCGAGCTTCATGCCAACCAATACCTGTATTTATCAGCGTAGCACCGGCTTTTTCTATCTCTTTTGCAAGATAAACAACATCATCCCATTTTGCGCCACCTTCAACCAAATCCAGCATTGATAGGCGATAAATAATGATGAAATCAGTGCCTACCTTTTCACGGATACCTTTGACAATATCAACTGCTATTTTCACCCTGTTTTCTAGACACCCACCCCATTCATCATCTCGATGGTTAGTTCGCTTCACTAGAAACTGATTAATTAAATAGCCTTCAGAGCCCATTACTTCTACGCCATCGTAACCAGCTTCTTTCGCAAGGGCTGCACAACTTATGTAATCTTTAATCGTGGATGTCACAGCTTTTGAGGATAAGGCGCGAGGTTTAAACGGCGTAATTGGAGACTTCATAGGGGAAGCTGATACTGCAAGGGGATGATAACCGTAACGACCAGAGTGCAAAATTTGCATACAAATTTTACCGCCTTCAGCATGCACGGCTTCAGTAATTACTTTGTGTTTCTTAGCATGCCGCTTTGCTGTCATTCTGCCAGCAAAAGGGGCTACCCAGCCTGAAATGTTGGGGCTAATTCCACCCGTTACGATAAGCGCCACACCGCCTTTAGCTCGTTCTGCGTAAAAGGCTGCAAGCTTGTCGAAACCGCCTTTTTCTTCTTCAAGGCCTAAGTGCATAGAGCCCATTAAAGTACGATTTTTTAACGTGGTGAAGCCGAGATCTAAGGGCTCAAGAAGATGAGGGTATGCGTTGGTCATGGTTATTCTCGTTATAATTTTTATTCGGACAGCCACAAACTTGCCCGACCAGTATCTTAAGATTATTTACCAGTATGCTGTGGGGGTAAAGGATTGAACTATAAAAAATCGTAGGTAATGTTAAGACACCCATAGTTTTAAGCACAAATTTAAGCACTATGACACAAATGAATTACGGTTTTCAGGATCGATATCGAACATTGGTGAGGCAAAATGGTGCAGCGAATACTCACCTAAAACTAAAGGTTCTAGGTGTGGCAAATATTAAGAAAAAGCTTGTAATTGATCTGATTTCAGCGCACCTGGCTGCGCACTATTTTAATGAATTTGATCTATTTGGTTGATATTAACCCGCTTTAGAGAGGGCTAGCTTTCGCTGGGCAATTGAAAGGCCAATAGAGTTTGAAAAGATATCTTCAATCCCAACCACCATACTATTCCAGTTTGCTTGCGATAAGCCGGTACGTTGTAAAATTGGCGAGGCGTTGTGGAATACGTAACCGGACTTACCTGTGCTGATTTGCCTAGCAGTTTCATCGACTAAGGTTAAGTAATCAGTTAAATTAAACGGTAACCCATTCAAAGTTTGCGAAGCGCTCCCAACCAAAGGTTTAAGGAACGTTGGTTGAATCCCAAGTTGCGCTGCCTTTATTCGATGTTTAATGCTGGTGTATTCAGATGCTTCTGGCGTTTTTGAAATTCCCACACGTAGTGGATTTAAATCTACATATGCCATACATGCCGCCACTGCGGCCTCATCAATTAGAGCCTGCGATTTAAATCTACCTTCCCAAAAACGTCCAGTGCACTCATCTTCCTTGTTAGCTTCACGAGCAATAAACTCATTAAGTAACCTCATAAACCAACTGATATCGTACAACCGTTGTCTATATATATTGGCTGTCGATATGATGGTTGTTACCTGAGCTTCTGTAAGAGAAGCTCGCTGTGCGGGCTGCATATATTGCTGGGTTAATACAGTGCCCTTATGCAGTGAATGCCAACGCCTTAATACTTCCTCGGTGGTCCACGATAACGCTTCGTTTCTATCTACATGCAATACCAAGTGAGTATGGTTACTCATTACCGCATAGGCACACACATCAATTGAAAATACGCTTGTTAACACTATAAGCCTATCTTCGACCCACTTTCGTCGATGCTCGAAACTCTTCCCGGTATAACTGTCTGCACCACACAAGAATGCTCGTCTCACACACCGAGATACGCAGTGATAGTAGGGCGTGTCGCACCGACTGCGCACCACAAAGTAGGCCGAGTACATCCGTAGCCGCTGTGACAGAAGCGGGAAACACGACGTGGCGGTGAGAGCAGCAGCCGAGAGGCGGCGGCGGCAGCAGCCGGGAACGGAGGGGCTGCCCTGGG
>MDTG01367466.1_pt1 | contig 12393 bp, 13 predicted proteins | sample 811421 | NCBI WGS metagenome assembly MDTG01 (sample SAMN05326645, study PRJNA326480) | marine metagenome | isolation source: seawater | place: Pacific Ocean: South East | collected 2011
ATTATTTGATCATGTTGATAGAATAGGTATTCATGCAAGCAATAAAAATTCTGTTTATTTTTCAATATTATATCTGTTATATAAAGATTTTTGTTTGTCAGACAATGATCAACAAAATTATTTAGTTAAAGTATTAAAAGAAAAAATTAAAAATGATATTCTAAATCGATTAGTAAAAGGACCAAAAGAGTTAACTAAAAAAAAAATAGTTGATATTTTAAAGTCAAATAAGGATAATAATTTAACAGATGTATATATTTTAGCTTATTATTTTAATATAAATATTTTTGTTTTTTCATATACAAATAAAGATATTAAAGCTTTTTATAAAGAAGATAAAATTAATATTTATAAAAAAAATATTTTCTTAAATGAAATAAACGATGTATTTTATCCATTAAGTTATAAACATGATAACGGTAGATATTTTAAATATAATAGCACTGTTTTGAATAATGTATTATTTTCTAATAAAATTTCAGCATATAATTTAAAAAACAATAAATCATTTGAGATAAGTAATAGTTGGGAAGAGATATTATCTAATTATCTAGAAATCGATGTTACAAATATTGTAATAGCTGAAAGTAATAAAATTAATACATTAATTAATTTACAAGATTCTGATGATTCTGATGATTCTGACAATTTTGATATTGATATAGATAATATTACTAATGAAGTAAAACATATTGAAAGTGAAATTAATTCAGATAATATTAGTTTAGATTCTGATCTATCTGAAGATAGTGAAAATGAATCAGTTATTATTGAAATTGAAAATAGTGATAATTCAGAAATTATGAAGTTCGTTAATGAAGTTAATAGTTTCACGGATAATAAATTAAAATCATTTAAAAAAGATGAATTACTTGATTTTATTAAAAAAATATCAAATAATGAAGATAGTACATTAAAAAAGAAAAATAAAAGTGATTTAATTATTAATTTAAAGAATGAAATTAAAAAATTTATTTAAACCTTTATTTATACTTTAAATTAATGGATTTAAATAATATAAAAAATATTAAAAAATATGCTGATCAGATTAGAAAGTTTAGAAATTTAGACAAATTTAAAAATATGTCTAATGATGATTTTTCTAATGAAATGAAAACGTTATTTCCTGATTTTATTAAAGATAATAAAATGGTTTTCGAATCAATTGTTGAAAATAAAGATATGCAATTCCTAGATTTAATGTTTGATAAACTTGATGAAATACATAATGAATTTGCAAGAAGAAAAGGAGAAATTAATGTTATTAGTGATAAAGTTGAAGATATTAGAGCATTACTTCGAGTTAATGAAAATATGAGTAAAGATAAATTAATTTCATTTATAGAAACAACATCATCTGATTTTGTAGAAAAATATCCTATTATAATTGATAGATTACTAGATAAAGAAACAAAAGATTTAAGTGTTGATCAGTTATTTTATGATCAGATAAAATTTAAATATGAAACTCAAATAGGTGAAGTTTTAGCTAATAAATATGTATATCCTAAAATTAAAAAGTAAACCAATATTTCATATATATGTAAATTTAATATATGAAATACTATACTCAAAAAGATATTGATAAAATGATTAATGATAATAAAATAATATTATTAGTTAATAATATTATTTATGATTTTACAAATTTTGACCATCCATTTAATATTTGTTTTTATGATAATCGTTTAGGAAAAGATGTTTCTATTGATTATAATTTTCATTCAAAAGAATCACAACAAATATGGAAAAAATATAAAATTGGAAAATTAAATGTAAATAAAAATTGTACAATTATGTAACTAGCTCTTTTCTAGTTTCATTAAAATCATTTATTTTAGATTTTATAAACTTAGAATCCCACCAAACACTTGCATCTATTTGAATATCTCTAAATTTATGATATTGTTCACCAAAATAATTTTTTTTATTTTTATAATCAATAATTTTATTAATATTTAAATGCTCTTCACCTACTAAATGTAAGTTAATACCTGCTATTAATTCCTGATCCTTTTGGTTTACTTCAAAATTACTAATTATATCTAACACATATTTATTATTAGTTTTCACTTTATTCATATTATCCAATAACAACTTTAATTTTTTTATTAAATTTGTCTTTACTGTACTTTTCAATTTGAATTTCTTACAAATTACATATCTTTCATTATTAAATGATCTACTAAATAATGGCTTACAAATAAATACATCATCATAACAATCATTTAAAATATTTAATAATTTTATTGTAATATTTGTAAAACAATCCTCAATTCTTAACACAAAATCACCATTATCCCTCTGAATAGATAATGCAGTAATAATCTCACCCAAAATTATTGTATATAATTGATGTTCATTATGTGAATTATTTTTATATTCAACAACTCCATTTGCAGTAATTAAATTAATATCTGATAATTTATTATCCTTAATAAATTTTTCAATTGCTGTAACATTTGATAGATATTTTGAATTATTTAATTGTTCTAATGGACCATCTTTTAACTTCAATAATTTATTATTTTTTACATTATCCTTTAAACATTCACTTACTTCTTTATCACTATTCCCTTGATAGCAATAAACATCTCCTTTTGACTTAACATAATTTTGTCTAAAGTAATTAATACATTGTAAAAATCCTCCATTTTCAGATAATGACACTGATTTAAAATCTTTCTCTTCTGCTAAATTAAAATAAACTAGCATCTCCCATAATTTAAAAAGATCACGAGAAAATATATTTGTCCCTTTATCTAACTTTAATTTTGTCGATAAAACATTATTTAAATTCTCATTATAATCTGGAATATCACTTTCAAATTGATTTACAATTAAATAAAACTTTCTATTTTGTAATTCTTCATCATACATCTTTTCTCTAACTTGTTTAGTGTAATAATGATAGCCTAAACTAAAAATAGGTTGATTTTCATATCCAGATTCTTTCAAATCAAATTCATTATCAATTATATTACTACTAAATTGTAATTTTTTTATATATGGTGTAAATTTTGACATTATTATATAATATTAACATAATTTTAAATAGTTAAATTAGAATTCAATTTTAAATTTAAAGATTATTTAAATAATATAATTATTATATAATGGAAATCACTGATATAGAAAATGGTATTATATCAAATGAAGATTGTATTTTTTGTCAAGATAATACCAATTCAAAACTAATCAATTATGAACATACTTGTGGTAAATTTAAAATACATCAAGAATGCTTAGATAAATGGTTTATTAAAAATAGTACAAGCTGTATTATTTGTAGAGAAAATATTATTAATAATTCACCAACTAATAATCATCAAATAGAAACTTCTATATATTCACCAATAAATGAAAATAATAACTACTTAGATAATACAAATTTAAGTCAGGAAATAAATCAACAAAATAATCGTAGAAGTATCCACGCTTGCTTTATAATTATTTTATTTGTTTTTATTATATTATTATTTATTCTTTTATAAAATTTCAAGTATATTCTCTAAACTAGATCTATCATTTGGATCTTTACATAATAAACTTGATATTATTTTATTTAATTCATTATTATTAAAATATTTACAATTTTGGTCATCTCTTATTTTTCTTAATGTCAATAACTTCTCCATATTTGTTTTAAAATTACCAAAAATCTCTAAAATTATTACTCCTAAACTATATAAGTCTGCTTTAAAATTATACTTTTCACCATTTAAAATTTCAGGAGCAATATATCCACCAGTTCCTACTTCTTCGTAATGCATATCATATATATTTGTAGCTAAACCAAAATCTCCTATTTTTATTTTATTATCAAAATCAATAAATATATTTGTAGGTTTTAAATCTCTATGAATAATATTATTATCATGTATATATTTTAATCCCTCTATTATTTCTCTACATATATTCTTTTTAATTTCATCTGAACATTGATAATTAAGTAAATAATCTCTTAAATTTTGTTTACATAATTCCATTTGTATAAATATGAATTTATCATATACCTTTTCATCATATTCTGAATTTTCAGTTGAATAACTATCATCTACATTATTTGTTTTTACTAAATCTGTACTATCAACTTTTACTAATTGTATTTTTTCCATATTTTGATTCAAAGTTAATAATTTGGAATTTAAATTATCTATCTTTTTATTTATATTTATAGATTCTATCCATGAAGTATGATATCTTACAATATTTTTATGATCTAATTTAGCCATTGATCTTACTTCAATTAATGAAGGATAAAAATTATTTCTAATACCTATTTTCTTAATTGCATATTTTTTATCATCTAATGGATTATACACTTCATAAACATTCGCATAACCACCTGACCCAATAAGTTCACATTTTGTATAATTATCAAATAATGAAATATTATTCTGAATTATATTTTGAGGTAAATCTTTAGTTATTAAAGTCATTATTTTACTTTTAACCTCTATCATATTCGTTTTATTTATATCTACATCTAAAATATTATATTCATCTAATTTATTCAAAATATGATTTTTAATAATATCACTCTCAATATTATAATTTATTGAATATAATTCCGCAATTGTATCTATAAGTGATAAGATCAAATAATCTTTTATTTTATCTTTTTTTAATATAAGATCCATTTATATTAATTACTGATTAATATAAATATATCCTTAATTCAATTTTATAATATATTATTCTTTAATTGTGATAATAATTTTATTTCGTCATTAATAATTCCAACTAATTTGTTTTTAGTTTGAGAAGATGTACGTCTACGTGCAATTAAACTTATTATTCTTTCTTTTTCTTTATTTAAATTTTCCATTTTATATCTGTTATTCATTAATAATCTACAATTTGGACTTAATCCATTTGGTGCATTATATTTATTTATTTCCTTATATGGTGTATTATAATTGATGTCTCTAGTTTGTTTTTTAAAACGTCTATAGTCAGGTTGTTGTTTAAAATTAACATTACTATTTTGATTTTGGTTATGAATTTGTGGTAATTGGTTATTATTTGGTAAGGGAGGTCTTTGATTACTATAAATATTTTGAGATATATCTCTTTTAATAACTGGAGGTAAAAATTTTTTATCTTCATTTATTTTTGGTTCTGATATTGACTTTTTTAATTTATTATTTACTTCGCTAATAATAGGTAACTCTTTCTTATCTGGAACTTCATTAAATTTCCTTTTAATTAATTTTATGTCACTAATATAATTTAAAGTATTAATGGAATCATTTATATTTTCTTTTTCTGGCGATACAGTTGCTAAAATATAACTTTCTGTTCTTCTTTCAAAAGAATCTTTTAATATTTTTGTTAATTTACTTCCACGATATGGAATATGTGAATCATTATTTTTTAATGATCTTATACATTCTTTAAGAACAAGAATACTTTTATTTATTTCAGCATTTTCTCTAAAAACATCTTTATTTACATAAATACTATCTTTTGCTTTTTCACTACCTGCTAAATCTAATATATTTAAAAAATTCTTCCCATTATTAAATCTAAATAATAAATGAGATCTACTTGATTGATCATTTTGATTTGATACACCTACATGTCTATTTTTTTTAACTAAATTTATTATATTTTCAGCAGATTGAGTTTTTAAATTCAAATTCTTCACATTTGATAAATGAATTTTCCCATTATTATCTTCTCTTTCAAATATTTCTAAATTATTATTTAAAATATCTAAACATTTATTATTGTAAATTTGAATACAATTAAATGTTATATTTGTACTTTGCTTCTTTAAAACTGATATTATTAATTTTAGTAATCCTGGTACTCTATCTGTACCCATAATAGTATATGTTTTACCTGATCCTGTTTGGCCATAAACATAAAATGTTGTATCAATGTTTTTAATTAAATTAAAAGTTATTTTCATTCCAAAATCATTAAATAAATCATCATTTGTATAATCTTTATCATAAACTTCATCAAAATTAAAACGTTTTGCCGTTTCTATATTATTATTCATCAACCCCTTCTTCATTTCATTAATATCAATGTAATTCTTATTCGAATTTACATTAACATAATTACCCATTCCACTTTTCGGTGGGCGCACACGCGCCATTACACATACATTATGCATATTTAGAGTATATATATAAAAACATATTATTTTTACACTTAAAGAACATATTGGTTATAATACTAATTATGGAATGTAGCATTTGTACTAATAATGATTTTATTATTTTATCAAAATGCAATCATAAACTTTGTATAGAATGTTTATTAAAATTTAAAAAAAAACAGAATGCCCTTTTTTTGTAGATGTAATTTTACTGAAATTATTAAATATATTTTAAAAAATAATGAAGGTAATAAATAACATTTTTATACTGATTCACTAAATAATCTTCGATTCGATTACTATTATTAGTTATTAATATAAATTTACAATTAAATTATATTTATAATATATAATGTTAAGTGATTATATTACTTCTATTTATTGGATAAATAAACATTTAGACGGTGGAGGTTCATGTTGGAAAACATTGTCCCATAATGGTATCATTTTTCCTCCTGAGTATGAACCAATAAAAATACCTATTATTTATAAAGGAGAAGAAATTATTTTAAATCCAGAAGCAGAAGAAGCAGCAATATTTTATTCTAGATATATTGGTACAGAATATATAACAAATAGATTTAATAAAAATTTTTGGAAAGATTTCAAAAAATTATTAGATCCTAATATTCAAATCGAATCAATCGATGATATTGATTTTAGAAACATTCATCAATATTTAGAAAATGAAAGAAGAGAAAAACTCGCTATTTCTAAAGAAAAAAAAGAACAAATTAAAAAAGAACAATCTAAATTAGAAGAAAAATATACTATTGCTATTATTGACGGAAAAGAACAACCTGTTGGTAATTTTAGAATTGAACCACCTGGAATTTTTATAGGTAGAGGGTGTCATCCACTTATTGGTAAAATTAAAAAAAGAGTATACCCTGAAGATATTACAATTAATATAGGTAAAGATGAAAAAATTCCTGATACAGGATTTGCAGATAGAAATTGGAAAGAAGTTATACATGATCAAGATGTTTTATGGTTAGCAGCATGGAAAGAAGAAATTACCGGAAAAATGAAATATGTTAGATTAAGTGATAAATCTGATTATAAATCTGAAAGTGATAAAAATAAATTTGAATTAGCACGCAAACTTAAAAGAAAATTAGGAGAAATAAGAAAATGTAACGAAGAAAATTTAAATAGTGATAATGAAAAAAAAAAACAATTATCAACTGCTTTGTATTTCATTGAAAATCTTTCCTTACGTGTTGGTAATGAAAAAGGTAAAGATGAAGCAGATACAGTAGGGGTTAGTTCATTAAGAGTTGAACACATTGACTTACTAGATAATAATAAAGTAAAATTAGATTTTCTAGGTAAAGATTCTGTTAGATTCACAAAAAAATTCGAAGTTATCCCTATTGTTTATCAAAATTTAAAACAATTTATGGAAAATAAAAATAAAAAAAATGATTTATTTAATCTAATATCACCATCCGACCTTAATACTTATTTACAAGATTTTATGAAAGGATTAACATCTAAAGTTTTCCGTACTATGAATGCTAGTAAATTATTTCAAAAAGAATTAAATAAAATTAGTTCTAAATTTGAAAATTATAATCATGACGATAAATTAAATCTTTTATTAGATGAATTTAATAAAGCAAATGCAAAAGTAGCACTATTATGTAATCATCAAAAAAATATTAATAAAAATTTTAAAGATCAAATTGATAAAGTTAATGATAAGTTAAAAGATGCAAAAAAAAAAAAGAAAGAATTAGAAAAGAAAAAAGTAGAATATAAAGAAAAAGGTAAAGATAGAATAAAAATAAGAGAAAAAATTAATAAAATTGATGATAAAATTAAATTAATAAAATCTAAAAAAGACTTAAAATTAGAAATGAAAAATGTATCATTAGGTACTTCTAAAGTTAATTATATTGATCCACGTATTACAATTTCATTTATGAAAAAACATGATATTGATATAAATAAATTATTCACAACTGCATTACAAGATAAATTTACTTGGGCATTAGATGTATCCACTGATTTTGTTTTCTAAAAAATTGATTATATTACCGATTAGCCTTAATAATTTATTATATAAAAAATGAGTAAATACTCAGAAAAGTTGCGATTAATACAATTTTATCAATGTATGTTTATATTTACTTTAATATGCTTCATTATATTTAGTGTTATATCACTAAGTTTTAATTGGACTAAAAATTTACATTGTAAAACAAAAATTAACTCATACACTATTACTTATATTTTATCTGTATTTTATAATTATAAATTTATATCAATTAGACCTGAATCTACATATCCATATTATGTATATAATATATTTACATGTTTTCTTAACTTTGGATTAATTATTTGGAATATACTACAATTCACAAATCATGGATGTTTAAGTAATATATTATTACAAATTAATAATACTATATCACTTATAATGCAAATATTATTCACATTCGCATATGTTATAATAACATATAACTTTCTTTTTGAAAATAAATTAACCAATGATATTCATAATACAACTGCTTATATTATAAATATTATTTCTGATAAAGAAATTAAAATAATTGATGATCAACTACCTGTTGATATTATCGCTACCCCAATTGATAATATTTAATTTATTTCTAATACAATCTTTTACATAAAATTTTTTTTTTTGGTAAATAACTAAATCCATATAATTTCCCATAATCCTTTAATAAATTTGTATATTTTTCTTTTGTTAATTCTTCAACAATATCATTATCAAAAATAATTTTCATACCAGAACCAAAATTATCCCATTTTGATATTCTAATATAATCTTTCTCTGGTCTTGACCTATATTTTAATTGATAATTATTTTCATCTATTGTATATTTCTTAATTTTTTTAAAATTATTTATATTCGATTTTGTATAATAAAAATCATATGGATCCATATTATCTGGAACATACTTTATTAGTACATCTTCAATCATTAAATAATTATTATTATTTTTATCTACAGCATATGGATATGGTACATCATTGTTACCAATTGGTGACTCAAATTTAACTATTTCTGATAATGAATTAAATCTAAATATTTCTAACCCAATAAAAATATTCACATTATCATCTAAGCACAATAATATAGAATTTCCATTCCCTACTATCCCATAACTATCACATCTTCCAATAAATACTTTTTTAGGTGTAAAATATAATATTGGATATTCAGAATATTCATCTAATTCAGAATTTATTTTCTTATAAATAATAACATTATTTTTATTTATTTCAACTTTAAATGGTCTTCCTCCATTATCATGAATTAAATATATACTCATTACTTTTAATAATATTTTATAAAATTTATAAAAACTAATGAGTATATATTTCAACTTTAAATAGTCTTCATCCATTATCATGAATTAAATATATACTCATTAATTTTATTTTTATATAAAAAGAGAATGTATACCTTTTTGAGCACCCATACTTATATGAATAGTTTCTTTCTCTTCCTGTTCATCATTTGGATTTAATCTAATTGTTCCAATGTTATTATCAAATACTGGCATTTTCCATTCCCCACTCATCATTTTTCCATTTGACATTCTTAAAGAATGGGGATTTATACCACACCCTATTTCAAGAATTACTAACTTCTTATTATTTTTTTTTATATTGGATAACCAAACATTTAATCTCTTTCTTTGATGTTCATAAGGCTTTCCATAAAATTCTACATCACCAAACATACTTACATTAGGTCTAGACATTTTACCACAATGTTTACATTTAGGTAGCCAATCAGCAATAAATGTTTCTTCATTAAATGTTGGAAGGTCACTCGCTTCTACAACTCCATTTAAATTATTACAATTTTTATCCATACATTGTAAATAATTCACACTTCCATGAACTTCATAAATTTTATTTTGATCAAAACCTGATCTCTTAAAATATCCATCTATATTTGATGTAGCAACAAAATAATCATACTTATCTTGAATACTTTCTAATAATTCATAATATCCATTATGAGGTTCTAACTCATTCATCATTTTATAAAAATTTGCTTTAAAACCCCATGCTAATTCTGGTTTTGTTTTCCACATTTTTAAACTTGATATATCATCATAAGCATATATATCATCTCCTATTTTTATACTTTTTGTCCAAATCCCATTATTACCTCTATATGTTGGTATTCCAGAATCTACACTCATACCTGCTCCAGTCACTATTAAAATCGCATCTGCTTTATCTAATAATGCCTTCGCATTTACTATCTCTTTCCTTAAATTTCTTGGCATTTATAACTCAAATGATAACTTTATTTTTAAATATTTATATTACTTAAAGAAAAATTAATTTATTTAATATTATATATGGATGAGTTAATTAAAACATTACCATCTGATGAAAGTAAATTTATAAACGAAAATATAGAAAATTCAACTATTTTTTATAATAAAGTTCTTGAAATTAAAAATACTGATGAAGCTAAAATTATTAGATGTAAAAATGGTAAAGAAAGAAAAATGGTTCATATTTTTGCTTATTTATTAAATTTATATCATGCAAGTCATCGCGCATGTGAACCCAATTATACTCCATTTATGTGTCTTTATAATTGTTCAATATGTAACAAAGAAGCAGGTGTTGGAATTTATAAAGTTATAGGTGTAAAAGTATCTACTAAACCAATTGATTTACGTAGAATTGATTATAGACATCAAAAAAAATTTATTAATTTATATAATTTAGATAAAATAAATAAAAGAATTGAAAAAGGAGATGATGATAATATTCCTGATTGGATTATAAAAAAAAAATTTAAACAAACTAAATTAAAGAATCAATATTAATAACCAGTTTATTATAATAATATTTTATACATATAAAAATGACAAATAATAAATACCCAAATGATAAAATAACAGAATCATATAATTATATTGAAAATTTTCAAAATGATATTGATTCTATGATTGATATATTAGATAAAATTAATATATGGAATAGTAGAGGAATAAATTTAGAAAGTTGTAATGATCCATTAAATAATCAAATTGAATTATGGAAAAATACAATGGATGATATTATTAATGAATTTAAAAATAACATAATAATATTAAAGAAACATGATGACAGAATACAAAATGCATCAGACTTGTCTGACACAAATCTTTTGACAAATATTGACATTCCAGAAGGAACTATTATGGAACAATGGAAACATCTATATGATATTTATGAAAAAATATACATTAATTTAAATGAAGATATCAATATTTTAAATAACGCATTAACCGATCTTAATAATTATAATAAAATTGGTGTTGAATTAGGAGATGTTAATGAAGTAATTAATACACAAATAACTAATATTACAGATGGAATTAATGAATCATTAAATGGTTTAGATAATATTATTAATAAAATTAAAGATGAATCAAAAAAAATTCTAACTGAAGAAGAATTAGCTCAAATAAGTAATACAGTTCAAAATGAAGAAAATAATTATTTAGCACTATATGCTAGATATAATTTTAGTGAAGTAAGTTCTATGCTCTATTTTAATGCTATAGATAATAGTCATCTTGAATGGAATGCTGAAGTAGATGGTAATAATATTATGAAAAATATGACTCAAGTATATTTAGATAAAAATTCACCTATATATGATGAAGAAATTGGTGAAAATATGATTCAAACAAATGCAAAAAAACCATTCAAATATTTATATTATGGATTCTCAAAAGATGATATGAATTGTATAAATATTAGTCAAAACCATTTTGTACAATATGCAGATCAACATGGATATCAACGTACTATCACTATATATCATGATACACCTACCGTTCATGGTTCACATCTTACTGATCAATACAAAGATATGTTCACAAAATATGGTAAAGAATATAAAGGTCTATCTACAACAACAGATAAACTATTCATTATTTATTCTGCAGATGAAATAACTGATTTTACTAACATCAAAATTAGAGGAGAATAAATTCATTATTATTAAGATATAATATATATTATATCTTAATAAATTAAATTTGCATAAATTAAAACTTACAACTCTTATAATAAACTGGAAATGGAATCACATCTTTAATATTCTGCATACCAGTTACTAACATTAATAATCTATCTACACCTAATCCAAATCCACCATGTGGACATGAACCAAATTTTCTTAAATCTAAATAAAATGACATATCATCTTTATTAATTCCTTTTTTATCCATCATTTCTGATAATTTATCATAATTATCTTCTCTTTGAGAAGCTCCTATTAA
>MDTG01085102.1_pt1 | contig 12392 bp, 10 predicted proteins | sample 811421 | NCBI WGS metagenome assembly MDTG01 (sample SAMN05326645, study PRJNA326480) | marine metagenome | isolation source: seawater | place: Pacific Ocean: South East | collected 2011
TTTCTAATGGTGATATAAAACGGGTTAATGCCCACTAACAACAAGAATTTCAATCATCTAAAAGTTCATACTCAATATTCAATATGTGAAGGTGCAATAAAAATTGACGAACTAGCTGATTATTGTAAGTCAAATAAGGTTAGATCAATAGGTTTGTCTGATAGTTACAATTTATGTGGCGCTCTTGAATTTTCGGAAAAAATCTCCAAAATTGGCACTCATCCAATCATAGGAACTCAAATTAATCTTAATATGTTTGATATAATTGGAAAAATTTCTTTGTACGCGACCTCAGAAAAAGGTTACAGAAATTTAACTAAATTATCATCATTAAGTTATTTAAAAAATGATAAATTAAAAGATCCTTCATGTTTCTTGAAAGATGTCATAGAAAATAATGATGATTTAATATTATTGACCGGTAATTATACAAATTTTTTTGGTAAACTTTTTTCTAAAAATAAATTAAAAGATCTTGAGAGCACATTAACTACTCTCAAAAATAGTTTTAAAGATAGATTGTATCTAGAAATTCAACGACATAACGAATTTCAAGAAAAAAATTTTGAAAATTACTTACTGAATATATCGAAATCTTTACAAATACCATTAATTGCTACACAAGAAATTTTTTACTTAAATGAAGAAATGTATGAGGCTCATGACGCTTTAGTATGTATTGGCGAAAAAAATTTTGTAGATGATAAAGAACGATTTAGATACAGCAAAGAACACTATTTTAAATCTCATAATGAGTTGGAAAAACTATACTCTGATATACCTGAAGCATTAGAAAATAATTACAATTTCCACTTAAGATTCAACTTTAAGCCAAAAAAATCGAAACCAATTCTTCCATCTATATCTAGCAAAGAAAGTACCTCACCTGAAGATGAATTATCAAAATTAGCAAAAAAAGGGTTAGAAACTAGACTTGATAATTTTATTTTGAAAAAAAATAAAAATAAATCTACGAGTCAGACCAAAAAAATTTATGAGGACAGGCTAGCACATGAAATAAACATTATAAATTCTATGGATTATGCTAGTTATTTTTTAATAGTTTCCGATTATATAAAATGGGCTAAAAAAAACTCTATACCTGTTGGTCCTGGTAGAGGCTCAGGAGCAGGATCACTAGTCGCTTATTGTTTAGATATTACAGATTTAGATCCAATTGAATTTAATCTGATTTTTGAAAGATTTCTTAATCCAGATAGAATATCTATGCCAGATTTCGATATAGATTTTTGTGAGGAGAAGAGAGACCAAGTATTTGAATATTTAAAAACTAAATATAAAAATGGCGTCGCGCATATCATTACTTTTGGCAAGCTTAAGGCTAGAATGGTTCTGAGAGATGTGGGTCGAGTTTTAGGTCTTTCTTACGGTCATGTGGATAGAATTTGTAAAATGGTACCTTTTGATCCGTCTAGACCACTTACACTTCAAGAATCAATTGATCGAGAACCCAGATTTAAAGAAGAAGTTAAAAATAACAAAAAGGTAAAAAAACTTTTAGAACTCTCGTTAAAGTTGGAGGGACTTAATCGAAATATGGCTACTCACGCTGCTGGAGTAGTAATCGCGGGAGATAAATTGGCAGAGCAATTCCCATTATACATTGATCATACTTCAAATTTAACTTTGCCGTCGACACAATACGATATGTATTCCTCAGAGAATGCAGGATTAGTAAAATTTGATTTACTTGGTTTAAAGACACTCACTATAATTGATAACACTATTAAAAGACTAAAATTAAAAAAAATTATTTTAGATATTAGTAAAATTGATCATAACGACAAAAAAGTTTTCTCTATGCTTTCAACAGGGGAAACAACTGGTTTGTTCCAGCTTGAAAGTGCAGGGATGAGAGAGGCTATTAAACATATGAAACCGAATAAATTTGACGACATCATTGCACTTGTCGCTTTATATAGACCAGGTCCTATGAGCAATATTCCAATTTATAACGATTGCAAAAATGGCATCAAAGAACCTGATTACATTCATCCAATTTTAAAAAAAATTTTGACTCCAACATATGGGATAATTATTTACCAGGAACAAGTCATGCAAATTGCTCAAACATTAGCAGGCTTTACAGCAGGAGAAGCAGATATCCTTAGAAGAGCAATGGGTAAAAAAAAGAAGGCAGAGTTGGATAAGCAAAAAGAAAGATTTATTAATGGTGCAATTAAAAATGGTATAGCCAAAGACGTTGCTAATTTTGTTTTTACAAAAATTGAGCCTTTTGCGCAGTATGGTTTTAACAAAAGTCACGCTGCAGCTTATGCTTTGATAGCCTATCAAACTGCATATTTAAAAACTTATTACAGGGAGGATTTTATAGCAGCTACTATGTCAACAGAATTAACAAACACTTCCAAATTAAGAGAATTTGTTGAAGAGCTTAAAAAATTAAATATCGAAATAATCAAACCATCAATTAATAACTGTTTTTCAGATTTTAGAGCCATTAAAGGAAAACTTTACTACGGACTTGGAGCCATCAAAAATGTCGGATTTGAATCTGTATCCAATATAATAAATGAAAGGGAAAATAATGGAAAATTTAAATCTTTCATTGACTTTATTAATCGAGTTAATGCGAAGGACATTAACAAACTTCAATTAGAAGGTTTAGTGAAGTCAGGTGTTTTCGATGAATTTGATACAGATAGAAGCAAGATTTTAAATTCAATACCAAAGATTATTCAAAAAGTGAAAAATGTTAATATTGATAAAGAAAATAATCAAACTAGTCTTTTTAGCGATCAAGAAAATATCAAGGAAGAATTTGATTTTGAATATGCGCAACCCTGGCCACAAAAAGTACTTTTATCTGAAGAATTTAAATCAATTGGTTTTTATCTCACTAATCATCCGCTTAATGAGTATGAGGAGATTTTTAATCAATTAAACATAGTTTCGTATGACCAATTTTACGAAAATGATATGACTGAGGGTTTAGTTGCTGGAACTATAATGTCTATTCAAGAAAAAAAAAGCGCAAAGGGTACTCCCTATGCGATAGTAAAATTCAGCGACAAAAAAGCAGAATTCGAATTATTTCTATTTGCTGATATTTTGGTAGCTAATAGAGACAAATTAAAAGAGTCGGAGTCATTTGTTTTAACACTTCAAAAAGATAAAATTGTTGGAGAAGAAATTAAAAAAAGAATAAACGTTAAAAAGATATTAAGTTTAAATGAGGTAATAAACAAACCTTATTCAAAAGTAACTATAGAGTTAAAAGATAATTACAATTTAGAAGAAATAAAAAGTCTATTGTCAATTAAAGGAGACACTAAAATTAATATAGTAGTGAAAAATAAAAATAAACAAGCCTTTTACTCTCTTCAGGAAAATAGAAAGTTCGACACCAATCATTTCAAAGCCCTAAAAGCCAAGAAATACGTAGAAAAAATAACCGTTTAGACAGTTGATTTTTTTTATCGATTGTATATATCTTTTGCTTATTTCGCACACAGTTACAAGGGCATAGCCCTACCGGTCCATTAATTTGGAATTACTGTGGTGGATTAACCGGAAAAAAAATGAACGTACCAAAAGTAGATATTAAACAACTATTAGAAGCTGGAGTGCATCTTGGCCACAAAACGCTAAGATGGAACCCAAAAATGAAAAAATTTATTTTTGGAGAAAAAAATTCAATTCATATCATTGATTTAACTCAAACCGTAGATTTTATAAAAAATGCTCTTGTCCAAGTTCACAAAGTAATATCTGGCGGTGGTAAATTATTGGTAGTCTCTACAAAAAAGCAAGCTTCGGAACAAGTAAGTGACTTGGCAAAAGAGACAGGGCAATACTATGTAAATTATAGATGGCTTGGAGGGATGTTAACCAATTGGAATACAATTCAAAACTCAATAAAAAGATTAAAAAAGTTAGATGAGCAACTTTCAAAAGAGAATTTAGGATTTACCAAGAAAGAAATTTTAAAATTTGGAAAAGAAAAAGAGAAATTACAAAGGTCTCTAGGAGGCATTTCTGATATGAAAAAAACACCAGATTTAATTTTTATCATAGATACTAATATCGAGTCCCTTGCTGTAGCAGAAGCAAAGAAATTGGGAATACCGATCATAGCAGTTTTAGATACAAATTCAGATCCAACAGGAATAGATTATCCAATACCAGGCAATGATGATGCAAGAAGATCTATTAATTTATACTGTGAACTTTTAAAAAATACAATTAAGGACGCCGAAAAATTTATAAAAGGACCTACCGAAAAAAAACAAGAAAAACCATCAAATATAAAAGAAAAATAATTCAATTGTTATTTAATGTCAAAAAACAATTTACTAGATAGCATTAAAAGACTTCGAGAGATGACAGGAGTTGGTTTTAAAGATTGCAAATTAGCTCTTGATGAAAATAAAGGTGATATTGAAAAATCAATTGAATTTTTGAGAAAAAAAGGAATCGCAAAAGCTTCAAAGAAAATGAGCAGAACTGCGTCAGAAGGTTTAGCACTAGTAAAAGATAAGGATGGTCAAATATCAATAATCGAAATTAATAGTGAAACGGATTTTGTTGCAAAAAATCAAGATTTTATAAAATTTTGTAAAGAATTGTCTGAATTAAATTTCAGCGTAAAAGGTGATTTAGAAAAATTAAATGAAACTAAAATGTCTAACGGGATACTAGTGAAAGATAATCTAGTGAATCTTATTGCCAAAATTGGGGAGAAGATTACAATAAGAAGAGCAAATTTCTTTGATAAAGATAGAGGAGAAAATTTTTTTTACGTTCATTCAGCTATTGAAAAAGGTATAGGTAAAATTATCTCTCTTGTTAAAATTAATGGAATTTCGAGAGGGCAAAACGAAGAAATTGGAACAAAAGTAGCTATGCATATTGCAGCTTCAAATCCACTAGCAATAGATAAAGAGGGAATTAATAACTTAATAGTAGATAAAGAATTAGAAATTATTAAAGCTGAGATTGCTAATTCTGGGAAGACACCTGAAATGGCTGATAAAATTTCTAAGGGAAAAATATCAAAATTTTTGAATGACAATTCCCTTTTAAATCAAGAATGGATTATGGATCCTAAAAAAAAAGTTTCAGATATTTTAAAAGAAAATTCACCAGATAAACCTCTACAAATATTAGATTTTATTAGATATAAAGTTGGAGAAGGGATTTAAAAGTGAATAAAGATTTTAATGAAGAAAATTATTCATCTAAGATGAATAAAAGTATTTTAGCTTTTAAAAAAGATATTTCCACATTAAGGACCGGCCGAGCAAATACCAGTATGCTTGATACGATAAAAGTTGATGTGTATGGTCAATTAATGCCAGTAGATCAAATTGCTACAATAAGTGTGCCTGAAGCAAGACTCATTTCTATTCAAGTTTGGGATAAATCTAATACAACATTAATTGAGAGTGCTATTCAAAAATCTGAACTAGGTATTAATCCACAAATAGATGGTCAAATAATAAGATTAAGGATTCCAGATTTAACTGAGGAAAGAAGAAAAGATTTAATTAAAATTCTTAAAAATATGGGAGAAAAAAGTAAAATTTCAATAAGAAATATTAGACGAGAAGCTAACGAGGATCTTAAAAAAAAATTAAAAGAAAAAAGTATTTCAGAGGATGACAATAAAAACTACGAAAAAAATATACAGAGGTTGACTGATGAAAACATACAAAATATCGAAAAAATTTTAATTGAAAAAGAAAAAGAGATAAGTCAAATATGAACAAACTCAACCATATTGCCTTTATTATGGATGGCAATGGAAGGTGGGGGAATAAAAAAAAAAAAGGAAGAAATTTTGGTCACCTTAAAGGCGTAGAAACAGTAAGAAAAATTGTTAAAGCTTCATTAAAAATCGGTATACCAATTATTACATTTTATGTCTTCTCTTCAGAGAATTGGAAAAGGCCAAAAAACGAAAGAAGTTTCTTGTTCAAACTAATCCAAAACTATTTTTCAAAAGAGATTAAAAGCATAATTAATCAAGGAATAAAAATTAATATACTTGGTGATCTGAAAAAATTTTCATCTAATTTAAAATCGACTCTTAATGAGGCAATAGCTCTTACAAGCAAAAATAAAAAAATTACAGTAAATTTAGCAATTAATTACGGTTCTAAAGAGGAAATTTTCCAAGCTTTTAAAAGATCAAAGAATAACTTATCTATAAAAAATTTTGAAAAAAATTTATATACTAGGGGTTTACCAAATCCAGATATTTTAATTAGAACAGGGGGCTACCAAAGATTAAGCAACTTTTTACTTTGGCAGTTAGCTTATACTGAGCTTTTCTTTTTGAAAAAATTGTGGCCTGATTTTAATTCAAATGATTTATTAAAGGTTATTAAAAATTATAAAAAAATACAGAGAAACTTTGGAAATATATGATTTCAAATAATTTAAGAAAAAGACTTTTTACTTCTTTGGGTTTATTTTTTTTAGTTTATTTTATTTTTATTTATAATTTTATACAGGTATATTTCTTAATTATTCTTAGTGTTTTATCAATATTAGAGTTTGCCCAGTTAACAAAAAAAATTACTATGAAAAATTTTAATTTTTTTCTTATCAACTTTATTTTCATAATTTTTATTTTTATATTTAGTTTCATGTTTTTCCTCTTTTCAAATATAATGGGACTTAAAATAATTCTTTTGATTTTGTTGGTTGGGTGTATAGCGTCAGATATAGGTGGTTACATATTTGGAAAAATATTTAAAGGACCTAAATTAACAAAAATAAGTCCAAACAAAACTTATTCTGGAGCCATCGGAGCAATAATTTTGTGCACTATTCTAATGCTAACTTTATTTAATTTTTTCATAGAAAGTATTAATTTTCGAATAATCATGATTTCTATAATAACTTCAGTTTCGTGCCAACTAGGTGATTTACTGTTTTCTTTTCTGAAGAGAAAAGCCAAAACCAAAGATACTGGAAATTTTTTTCCTGGACATGGGGGAGTATTAGATAGGTTAGATGGAATTTTTTTAGGAATTCCTCTCGGTTTTTTATCGTTAATAATTTTAAGTTAAATGAAAAAATTAATTTCTATATTAGGATCAACAGGTTCAATTGGTTTATCTACTCTCAAGATTATTGATAAAAAAAAAGATTATTTTAAGCCATATATTTTTTCAGCGAATAAGAATATTAAATTGATTAATCAGCAAATAAAAAAATATAAGCCAGAATATTTTGTTATTAATGATCAAAGAGTTTTCAATATAATTAAAGAAAAATATAAAAAAAAAAATATTGTAATATTAAATAAATTTAATTCTGTTAAATTCAAAAAAAAAGTAGACATAACAGTTACAGCTATACCTGGTTTAAATGGATTGATGCCAACCTTATTTGCAATTAAAAATAGTAAAAAAATTCTTTTAGCTAACAAAGAGTCGGTAATTTGCGGTTGGGATTTAATTAAAAAAAAAGGACTTAAATTTAAAACTAAAATTGTGCCTATTGACTCTGAACACTATTCTATTCTTAAGTTGATTGAGAATGTTAACTTTAAAAGTATCAGAAAAATTTATTTGACAGCATCTGGCGGTCCTTTTTTAAATTATAAAATTAGTAAACTTAAAAAAATTAAACCAAGAGATGCAATTAAACATCCGAAATGGAAAATGGGAAAAAAAATTTCTGTGGACTCGTCGACTTTAATGAATAAAATGTTAGAATTAATTGAGGCACAAAAATTATTTAATATTCCAAGCGAAAAACTAGATATTGTCATCCATCCTAATTCCTTAGTACATGCGATTATAGAGTTGAATAATGGTTTAATAAAATTTATTTACCATGAGACATCTATGGTAATACCTATTGCAAATGCAATATTTGATGGATCTTTAGACATTCAAAATTTCCTAAATAAAAAAAATTCTTTTGATCAAAAAAAGTTAATTTTCCAGAGAGTTGATAAAAAAAAATTTCCCATTATCATGATAAAAAATCTTTTAAATAAGTTCCCATCATCACCAGTGATAATTAATGCGAGTAATGAAATATTAGTTGATCAATTTCTGATGGGAAAAATACCTTTTCTAGGTATATCGAAGATCATTATGAGCGTTTTAAAAGATAGAAATTATAAAAAAAATGCTATAAAAAGGGCAAAAAATTTAAATCAAATAATTAAATTAGATAAGTGGGCGAAAGAGATTACTTATACTAAAATTAAAAAATTTTATGATTAAAAAATCACTAACGATAATTTTTATCTTATTCTTTGCTACTCAGCTGTATGCTGTTGAAAAAATAGAAAAATTAAAAATCATCGGCAATGAAAGAATAAGTGATGAAACTATAAAAGTTTATGGAAAGATAAAAATAAACGAAGAAGTAAATGAAAATAAAATTAATCAAATATTAAAAAGATTATATGAAACTAATTTTTTTTCAGATGTGAAAATAAATTTAAATAACAATATACTAACAGTTAAAGTAAAAGAGTTTCCAATAATTAATCAGCTTATAATTACTGGAGAACCGAATCAAAAAATTAAAAAAGAATTAAAAAAAAATATTAGTCTAAAAGAAAAAAATTCATTTATACAAAATAATCTATCGAAAGATATTGAAATTATAAAAAATCTTTACGCAACATTAGGTTTTAATTTTCCAGTTGTTGAAGCAAAATTTAACAAAATTGATGAGTCAAATATTGATTTAATTTTTGAAATTTCCAAAGGGGATATAACAAGAATTTCGTCTATTACGTTTATAGGTGACAAAAAAATTAAAAGTAAAAGATTATTAGATGTTATCGCAAGTGAAGAAGATCAGTTTTGGAAATTTCTTACAAGAAATACAAAGTTTAGTGAAAATTTATTAAATCTAGATATTAGGCTTTTAAAAAATTATTATAAATCTCTTGGTTATTACGATGTAAATATCACATCTAATTCGGCTGAGTTAAATAAGTCGGGAGATATAGACTTAATCTATTCCATAGATGCGGGCAAAAGATATACAATTAACAAAATTGAAACTAATTTAGACCCAACTTTTGATAAAAAATTATTTTTTGATTTAGAAAAGGACTTCAAAAAATACGTTGGCGATTACTATTCTCCGTTTAAAATAAAAAAATTATTGGATACATTAGATAATTTAATCGAAAAAAATAATCTTCAATTTGTTGAATATAAGATTGAAGAAGTCATTGCAGATGATAGCATTTCCGTACAATTTAATATTTTTGAGGGAGAAAAGATACTTGTCGAAAGAATTAATATTACTGGAAACAACGTTACCAATGAGTCCGTTATAAGAAGTGAGATCATTTTAGATGAAGGAGACCCTTATACAAAAATAGGTTTAGATAAATCAATTGCGAACATTAAATCCAGAAATATTTTTAAGAATGTAAGTTCTACTGTAGATAGTGGATCTGAAAACAATTTAAAAATTTTAAATATAAATGTTGAAGAAATGCCAACAGGGGAAATAAGTGCTGGTGCTGGTGTAGGTACAAATGGTGGAAGTTTTGCTTTTAAAATTTCTGAGAACAATTGGCTTGGTGAAGGTAAAAAAGTTGATTTCTCTATTGATACTGATGAGGAAAGCTTACAAGGAAGAATTGATTACATAAATCCTAATTATAATTTTTTAGGTAATTCGGTAGGTTATTCTCTTTACAGTGAAAATAATGACAAACCTAATCAAGGTTACGAGAACTCTTTAATAGGAGCAGGAATAAACACAAGATTTGAACAGTATGAAAATATATTTGCCAGATTAGGTTTGTCTTTATCGTATGATGATTTACGAACTGATAGTTCTGCATCATCCTCTCTTAAAAAACAAAGTGGTGAGTTTACAGAGGTGGCAACTAGTTACGGATTTGATTATGATCAAAGAGATAGATCATTTATGCCGACAAGTGGAAGTATTATAGGATTTCGACAAACGATACCTCTATATGCGGATAAAAATTTCATAGCCAACACATTTACGCTAAGTAAATATTTAAGTTTTTCAGAGAATTTAATACTAGCAAATAAATATTATGTTAGCACAATAGATGGATTGAATGATGAGGATGTAAGATTAAGTAAGAGAAACTATTTAAGCTCTAAAAGATTGAGAGGCTTTAAAAAAGGCAAAGTAGGACCTAAAGACGGTGTAGACCATGTTGGAGGAAACTATGCTGCAGCAGTTAATTTTGAAATGAATCTGCCAAAGTTATTGCCAGACTCAACAAACCTAGATGTAGGTTTATTTTTAGATTTTGGAAATGTCTGGGGAGTAGATTATGACGACACTATTAATGAAAGCAATGAAATTAGGTCTTCTACAGGAATAGTTGCTAATTACTCTTCTCCTATTGGACCCTTATCTTTTACATTTTCACAAGATTTATCTAAAGCAAACACAGATGAAACTGAAAGCTTTAACTTTAATTTAGGAACAACATTTTAATGAAAAAAATTTTTTTTATTTGTATTTTCTTAATTTTTACTCAAACAAGCTTATTTGCAGCCTCACCTCATTTTCTAGATTTTAAATATATTTTAAATAATAGCCAAGCGGGAAAAAAAGCTCAATCAACACTTAAGAATAGATTAGATACTGGTTTTAAAAACCTAAAAGAAAAAGAGAAAAAAATTCAGGATGAGGAAAAAAAAATAATACAACAAAAAAAAGTGCTGGCGCCAGAAGAATATAAAAAAAAGGTTAATGAATTAAGATCAAAAGTTTCATCTTTACAGAAGGAAAGAAACTCATTGCTTGAAACTATAGCTAAACAAAGGTCTAATGCGAGAACTGAATTATTAAAAAATTTAAATCCAATAATAAAAGAATACATGCAAGAGAAAAAAATTAGAATGGTAATAGATAAAAAAAGCCTTCTTTTAGCTGATGAAAACCTGGAAATAACACAAGAAATACTTAAAAGATTAGATAAAAAACTTAAATCAATTAAGTTAAATTAACTTAATGATCAAATATGTTTTTTAAAATAAAAAAAATAAATTTAAAAAAATTATATCCTTTATTAAAAATTGAAAAAGATATTACCATTAAGGGAATAAAACCACTTACTACAGCTAAAGCTGATGATTTGACTTTTTTTGACTCAATTAAATATAAATCAGATGCAAGTTTAACAAAATCGGAAGCATGTATAACTTCTCAAAAACTAGAAAAATTTCTTCCAAAAACAACTTATAAAATTATTGTTAAAAATGTTTTATTTGAGCTATCTAAAGTTGTAAATAAAATTTACGTTAATGCTGATGTTGACTACCCAGATAAATCATTAAAAAAACCAATTAATAATAAGTTTAAAGATGTAAAATTTGGTAATAATGTTTTAATTGGTAAAAATGTTAAAATTGGTAAAGGTTCTCAAATTGGTTCAAATACAATCATTGAACAAGCTGTTAATATTGGTCAAAATTGTGTAATTGGACATAACGTGATAATTAAAAATACAATTATTGGTGATAATGTAGTGATACAAGATAATAATAAAATTGGTCAAAAAGGATTTGGTTTTATTCCTTTAAAAGACAAAAATATTAAGTTTCCCCACATTGGAAAAGTTATCATAAAAAATAACGTAGAGATAGCAACTGGATGTACAATCGATAGAGGATCTATTGATGATACAGAAATAGGCAATAATACATATTTGGATAACCAAGTGCATGTTGCTCATAATGTAAAAATTGGATCTAATTGTATGATTGCTGGCCAAGTAGGTTTTGCAGGAAGCTCAATAATTGGAAATAACGTTTCAATTGGTGGACAGGCTGGAATATCAGGACATCTTAAGATAGGAAACAATGTTAAAATTGGTGGTGGAAGTGGCGTTGTTAAAGATATAGAGGATGGTCAAATTGTAATGGGCTACCCAGCTGTTCAATTGAAAGATTTTTTAAAAAGAAACAAAAATAGTAATGAGTAAAACTGAACTTAATAAAAAAGAAATAGAGGCTTTGTTGCCCCATAGGGAACCAATGTTATTGATTGATAAATTAATTAATATTGTTCACTTAAAATCAGCAACCGCAATAATGAATGTTAAAAAAAATGGATTTTATGTCCAGGGCCATTTTCCAGGACAACCAGTTATGCCCGGTGTATTAATAGTTGAAGCTTTTGGACAAGCTGCGGCCGCTTTAACTGCTCATGGTATTGACCCTAAAGAATATGCAAATAAATTAGTATTTCTTATGGGTGTAGATAAAGCTAGATTTAGAAATCCAGTTATACCAGATTGTCAACTTAATTTAGAAATAGAGGCGATAAGATCTCATGGAAGAGTTTGGAAGTATAAAGGAACAGCAAAAGTTGAAGGAAAAAGAATGGCAGATGCAGAATGGTCTGCAACAATAGTAGACAGAAAA
>MDTG01115031.1_pt1 | contig 12392 bp, 6 predicted proteins | sample 811421 | NCBI WGS metagenome assembly MDTG01 (sample SAMN05326645, study PRJNA326480) | marine metagenome | isolation source: seawater | place: Pacific Ocean: South East | collected 2011
CTTGAAATCAAGGCTCTGTCTATTGGCGGTGAGATGTTGGGAGCCGATCAGCTTGATCGCGTTGCCAAGTTGCCGACTCTAGACGAGGCGCGGTCCTTGCTCATGAGCGTCATGCAAGCGCCGGTTGTTAAATTGGCTCGTACTCTAAATGAAGTACCCGGCAAATTAACTCGAACCGTAGCTGCTATCAGAGATCAGAAACAGGCGGAAGGTTAAATACCTCAACATAGATCGCTTTAGAATTTAGGAGAACTTATACAATGGCACTGTCCAAAGAAGACGTACTAAACGCAATCGCTGAGATGAGCGTTATGGAGGTTGTCGACCTCATTTCCGATATGGAAGAAAAGTTCGGCGTTTCAGCCGCAGCAGCAGTAGCCGCGGCCCCAGCAGCGGGAGCTGCAGGTGGAGATGCCGGTGCAGCTGAAGAGAAAGATGAATTTGACGTGGTACTCGCTGGTGCGGGCGACAAGAAAGTCAACGTCATCAAGGCGGTTCGCGCTATTACAGGACTTGGTTTGAAAGAAGCCAAGGCTCTTGTTGATGAAGCGCCGTCACCCATCAAAGAGGGTGCAACCAAAGATGAAGCAGAAGACTTCAAAAAGCAGCTTGAAGAAGCTGGCGCAACGGTAGAGCTGAAATAGTAATCAGCTCTCTTGTTTCGCGCGAAGGGTCGGCCTCGCTGTTCATAGTGAATAGCGAGCGTTGGCCCTTGGCTGTTTCCCAGAGCTTAAGCTCTAAAAAGTTTCGTAATTGAGTGTAGGAGATTCGCATGGCGTTTAGCTTTACCGAGAAGAAGCGTATCCGTAAGGACTTTGGCAAGCTGTCCCAGACAATGGAGCTGCCGTATCTGTTGGCTATACAGGTCGATTCCTACAATAAATTTTTGCAGGTCGGAAAGGATGCTGAAGAGCGTGCTGAATCCGGTCTGCATGCAGCGTTCAAGTCGGTGTTCCCGATTGTCAGCTATTCCGGCAGCGCTGCCCTCGAATACGTGGATTACCAACTGGGCGAGCCCGCCTTTGATGTAAAGGAATGTACCTTACGCAGTATTACTTATGCGGCGCCGTTGCGAGTCAAAGTCCGGTTGATCATTTACGATAAAGAATCGTCGAATAAAACGGTCAAGGACGTCAAAGAGCAAGAAGTCTACATGGGTGAAATACCCCTAATGACTGAAAATGGCACCTTTGTCATTAACGGCACCGAGCGTGTTGTGGTTTCGCAACTGCACCGCTCCCCTGGCGTATTCTTCGATCATGATAAGGGCAAGACCCATTCCTCCGGCAAGCTTCTCTACAATGCCCGAGTGATTCCCTATCGTGGGTCATGGCTTGACTTCGAGTTCGACCCGAAAGACTGTGTATTCGTGCGTATTGACCGGCGCAGAAAGCTGCCGGCAAGCATTATCTTGCGTGCCTTGGAATACACGAGCGAAGAGATATTAGATACTTTCTTCGATACCAATACGTTCTTCCTAGAAGACGGAGCGCTATCCGTTGAACTGATTGCCGAGCGTCTGCGAGGCGATGTAGCTACCTTCGATATCCTAGGCGCTGACGGCAAGGTCATCGTCGAAACGGGTCGAAGAATCACCGCTCGTCACGTCCGCTTGCTGCAGGACAGCGGCATGAACAAGCTATCGGTCCCTAACGAGTACCTGCTTGACCAAGTAACTGCCAAGGATTTAGTTGATCAATCCACCGGTGAAGTGGCGATACCGTGTAATACGGTGATCACCGAAGAGGTTATGGAGCAGTTGCTGGAGTTGGGTGTCGGTGAATTCCAGACAATTTATACCAATGATCTGGATTGCGGGCCGTTTGTATCAGACACGCTGCGAATCGATCCAAGCCGCAACAGATTAGAAGCTTTGGTTGAGATTTACCGCATGATGCGTCCAGGCGAGCCGCCGACAAAAGAAGCTGCGGAAAACTTGTTCAGTAATTTGTTCTTCTCCAATGACCGATACGATTTGTCGGCTGTTGGGCGCATGAAGTTCAACAGACGCTTGGGTCGTGAGGAAATAGAAGGCGAGGGCACTCTAGGCAAGGATGACATTGTCAGCGTGCTGAAAACACTCATAGACATTCGTAACGGTAAGGGGTCGGTAGATGATATTGACCACCTCGGTAATCGCCGTGTTCGGTCTGTTGGTGAAATGGCTGAAAACCAGTTCAGAGTTGGCTTGATTCGAGTCGAGCGAGCGGTAAAAGAACGCCTGAGTTTGGCTGAGTCAGAAGGTCTGATGCCGCAAGATATGATCAATGCCAAGCCAGTGGCGGCAGCGGTCAAAGAATTCTTCGGATCTTCCCAGCTCTCTCAGTTTATGGACCAAAACAATCCATTATCTGAAGTGACGCACAAGCGCCGAGTTTCAGCGCTTGGGCCTGGCGGTTTAACCCGCGAACGCGCGGGCTTCGAAGTCCGAGATGTGCACTCTACGCACTATGGCCGTGTCTGTCCGATTGAAACGCCGGAAGGCCCAAACATCGGTTTGATCAACAGCCTGGCGACTTATGCGCGTACCAATGAATATGGATTCTTAGAGTCCCCATATCATCCCGTGGTCAACGGTGTGGTGACTAAGGATGTAGAGTATTTGTCGGCGATTGATGAAGCCGAGTACGTGATTGCTCAGGCCAGCGCTCCAGTGGACAACAAAGGCCGCTTTACCACGGATATGGTAGACGTGCGCCACCGCAATGAATTCACCAAGACTGCGGCAGAAAACGTCAACTTTATGGACGTATCACCGAAGCAGGTGGTGTCGGTCGCGGCATCTCTAATACCGTTCCTTGAGCATGACGATGCTAACCGTGCCTTGATGGGTTCAAATATGCAGCGTCAAGCGGTGCCAACGCTAAAGGCCGAGAAGCCCTTGGTGGGTACTGGTATGGAGCGAAATGTTGCGCGTGACTCCGGAGTCTGCGTGATCGCGCGCCGCGGTGGGGTTGTCGACAGTGTTGATGCAGGCCGCATTGTGGTGCGGGTTGCAGATGCCGAAACCGAAGCTGGCGAAGCCGGGGTAGATATCTATAGCCTGACTAAATTCACCCGCTCTAACCAAAATACCTGTATCAATCAGCGCCCGTTGGTGAAGCCTGGTGACGTCATCGCCAAGCAAGATATTTTGGCGGACGGTCCGTCAATTGATATGGGCGAACTGGCGTTGGGCCAAAACATGCGCATCGCCTTTATGCCCTGGAATGGCTACAACTTTGAAGACTCCATCTTGGTATCAGAGCGCGTGGTCAAAGAGGATCGTTTCACTAGCATCCACATCCAGGAATTGACCTGTATCGCTCGTGACACAAAGCTTGGGCCTGAAGAGATTACCTGTGATATCCCGAATGTGGGTGAGGGTGCCTTATCGAAACTCGATGAGTCCGGCATCGTATACATCGGAGCCGAGGTCAGCGCAGGCGACATATTGGTGGGTAAGGTTACGCCGAAGGGTGAAACGCAACTCACGCCAGAAGAAAAGCTGCTGCGGGCGATTTTCGGTGAGAAAGCTTCGGATGTTAAAGACTCGTCCCAGCGTGTGCCGAGTAGCGTTAAGGGTACCGTCATCGACGTTCAGGTGTTTACTCGTGATGGCGTGGAAAAAGACCAGCGTGCAAAAGACATTGAGTATTCTCAACTGGCAGAAATTCGTAAGAATCTCGACGACGAATATCGCATTGTTGAGACCGCGACCTACGAGCGTTTACAACGTGCGTTGTCTGGAAACAAAGTTGCTAGTGCGCCAGGCAAGAGCAAAGGCGATCAGGTTGATGAAGAGTACTTGCAGACACTTGCCGGGGACGATTGGTTCCGCATCCGCATGCAAGATGACAGTCTGAACGGTCAAATCGAGAAAGCTGAGGCGCATCTGAAAGAGCGCAAGGCGGGACTCGATGCAATTTATGAAGACCAACGCGGCAAGCTAGAGAGTGGCGATGACCTAGCGCCGGGCGTGTTAAAGATCGTAAAGGTCTATCTGGCAATCAAGCGTCGTATCCAACCGGGCGACAAGATGGCCGGACGTCACGGTAACAAGGGTGTTATCTCGGTGATCATGCCTGTTGAAGACATGCCATTCGATGAACACGGCGAGCCGGTAGATATCGTGCTTAACCCGTTGGGTGTGCCTTCGCGGATGAATGTCGGCCAAGTATTAGAGGTTCACCTAGGGTGGGCGGCGCGCGGCATCGGTGACCGCGTCAATAAGATGCTGGAAGAGCAGCGTAAAACTGCCGAGGTTCGAAAGTTCCTCACCGAGGTATATAACCAGGTGGGCAGTTCGGTAGAGCTAAAATCTCTCAGCGACGCTGAGGTTTTGGATCTAGCCAGCAATCTGCGTACCGGTTTACCTTTTGCGACGCCGGCATTTGACGGTGCTCAAGAAGAGGAAATCAAGGCCATGCTAGAGCTAGCCGGTCTGCCAAGCAGTGGTCAGACAACGCTCTATGACGGCCGTACGGGCGACCCGTTTGATCGACCTGTAACGGTTGGCTACATGTACATGCTGAAACTCAACCATTTGGTGGATGACAAGATGCATGCGCGGTCGACAGGGTCGTACAGTCTTGTTACGCAACAGCCACTTGGTGGTAAGGCGCAATTCGGCGGCCAGCGATTCGGCGAAATGGAAGTGTGGGCCCTTGAAGCATATGGTGCGGCTTATACCCTGCAAGAAATGTTGACGGTCAAGTCTGATGACGTAAATGGCCGTACCAAGATGTACAAAAATATCGTAGATGGTGACTTTAAGATGGAGCCAGGGATGCCTGAGTCCTTCAATGTATTGGTCAAGGAGATTAGATCCTTGGGTATCAATATCGAGTTGGAAACTGACTAGTGACCTTGGGTAGTCTGAGCTGAGCAAGCTCAGGCCTAACTCAGCCTAATTGGCTGGCGTCCAAAAAGAATGAGGAAAGATCGTGAAAGACTTACTTAACTTGTTAAAGGCCCAAGGCGGCGTAGAAGAATTCGATGCATTACGCATTGGTTTGGCTTCACCGGAAATGATCCGATCATGGTCATTTGGCGAGGTTAAAAAGCCCGAAACCATCAACTATCGTACCTTCAAGCCGGAACGCGATGGTCTGTTCTGTGCCCGTATCTTTGGCCCCACCAAGGATTACGAATGTCTCTGTGGCAAGTACAAGCGACTCAAGCATCGTGGTGTCATTTGTGAAAAGTGTGGTGTTGAAGTAACGCTGACCAAGGTTCGACGTGAGCGCATGGGCCACATTGAGCTGGCCTGTCCTACAGCACACATCTGGTTTTTGAAATCGCTGCCATCACGCATCGGCCTGTTATTGGACATGACGCTACGGGATATTGAGCGGGTGCTGTATTTTGAGTCCTTTGTCGTCATCGACGCGGGCTTGACTGACCTAGAGGTCGGGCAGCTGCTCACCGATGAAGAGTACTACCAAAATCTCGAGGAGTACGGTGACGAATTCGACGCTCGTATGGGTGCCGAGGCTGTTCAGCAGTTGCTGTTGAATCTGGATATGGACGCTGAGATTGCCCAGTTGCGGGAGGACATTCCTGCGACTAACTCTGAGACTAAGATCAAGAAGTTTTCCAAGCGCCTTAAGCTTATGGAAGCGTTTGTGAAGTCAGGTAACAAGCCAGAGTGGATGGTTATGACCGTGTTGCCGGTACTGCCGCCAGATCTACGGCCGCTCGTACCATTGGAAGGCGGTCGTTTTGCGACCTCGGACTTGAATGATCTTTACCGTCGAGTGATCAATCGCAACAACCGACTCAAGCGGCTGTTGGATCTGTCTGCCCCCGACATCATCGTGCGCAACGAAAAGCGTATGCTGCAGGAATCAGTGGACGCGTTGTTGGACAACGGTCGACGTGGCCGGGCGATTACAGGCTCGAACAAACGACCGCTGAAATCTCTAGCCGACATGATCAAAGGCAAGCAAGGGCGTTTTCGCCAAAACCTGTTGGGTAAGCGGGTCGACTACTCTGGCCGGTCTGTGATTGTCTGTGGCCCGACCTTAAAACTGCACCAGTGCGGATTGCCCAAGAAGATGGCCTTGGAGCTGTTCAAGCCGTTCATCTTCGGCAAGCTCGAAGAGCTGCAGTTGGCGACTACAATTAAAGCAGCGAAGAAAATGGTAGAGCGGGAAACGGCAGACGTCTGGGACATCCTGGCTGGCGTGATCCGCGAGCATCCAGTAATGCTCAACCGTGCTCCAACCTTACACCGTTTGGGTATCCAGGCGTTTGAGCCGGTACTGATTGAGGGTAAAGCGATCCAATTGCATCCGTTGGTTTGTAGTGCCTATAACGCAGATTTCGACGGTGACCAAATGGCGGTGCACGTCCCGTTGACATTGGAAGCGCAGCTGGAAAGCCGAGCCCTCATGATGTCTACCAACAACATCTTATCCCCGGCCAGCGGTGAACCCATCATCGTGCCGTCTCAGGATGTTGTTTTGGGTATTTATTACATGACCCGGGAAAAAATTAATGCCCTTGGCGAAGGTTCGGTATTTGCGAACATCGATGAAGTGCATAGGGCGTTTCACGCTCAGCAAGTCGCGCTGCATGCTCGCGTTAAAGTGCGTGTAGAAGAGCACTCAGCTGACGAAGCAGGAGTGGTTACAGCCCAGTCGCAGGTTTATGAAACAACAGTGGGCCGAGCTTTACTGTACGATATCGTGCCGAAAATGCTGCCTTTCGAAATGGTCAACAAGGCCATGGACAAAAAAGCGATTTCGACGCTGATCAATGACTGTTACCGCCGCTGCGGTCTCAAAGACACGGTGATCTTTGCGGACCAGCTAATGTACGCCGGTTTTGCGCGATCAACATCCTCGGGTGCCTCAATCGGCGTCGAGGATTTCGTTATCCCGCAAGCTAAGAGCAAGATCATTGCTGAGGCAGAAGCCGAAGTTGAAGAAATTGAGTCGCAATACGCCTCGGGCTTGGTTACCCAAGGGGAAAAGTACAACAAGGTGGTAGACATCTGGTTGCGCGCGAATGACTTGGTGGCTCGTGCCATGATGGATGGCATCTCTAAAGAGACCGTTGTAAACAAAGATGGCGAGGACGAAGAGCAGACTTCGTTCAACTCGGTCTACATTTATGCGGACTCGGGAGCTCGTGGGTCACCCGCGCAGATACGACAGTTAGCCGGAATGCGCGGCTTGATGACCCGACCTGACGGTTCGATCATCGAAAACGCAATTACGGCAAACTTCCGCGAAGGCCTAACCGTAAACGAGTATTTCATTTCAACCCACGGTGCGCGTAAAGGTTTGGCCGACACCGCGTTAAAGACCGCGAACTCCGGTTATTTGACCCGGCGTTTGGTCGATGTCGCCCAGGATGTGGTCATCACAGACCAGGACTGTGGCACCAAAGATGGATTGTTTGTGACCTCTATTATTGAGGGTGGCGACGTGGTCTTGCCGCTAGGCGCCCGGGTGCTGGGTCGTACCGTCGCACAAGATATTCATGCGGCCGACGGCAAAGAAATCCTCATTGAACGCGGCACCTTGATTGATGAGGCCTGGGTAGAACGCCTCGACGAATTGGGCATTGATGAAATGTGGGTGCGCTCGGCGATTACTTGTGAAACAGCACATGGGGTTTGTCGAGTCTGCTATGGCCGCGACCTTGCTCGAGGTCACTTTGTGAATGTTGGAGAAGCTGTAGGCGTAATCGCTGCGCAATCGATTGGTGAGCCCGGTACTCAGTTGACGATGCGGACCTTCCACATTGGTGGTGCGGCGTCGCGGGCTTCTGCTGTTGACAATATCCAAGTCAAACATGGCGGTACCGTAAGGCTGCACAATCTTAAGACCGTGCAGCGTGAAAGTGGTGAACTGGTTGCGGTCAGTCGCTCTGGGGCGGTTGCTGTAGCTGACGATCATGGTCGCGAGCGTGAGCGTTATAAGCTCCCATACGGAGCTGTGTTATCAGCCAATGAAGGCGATGCAGTGGATGCCGGGCAGGTTATTGCCCAATGGGATCCGTTAACGCATCCGATTGTGGCAGAATTAGCGGGCGTTATTGAGTTCCATGAAATGGAAGAAGGTTTGTCGATGAATCGCCAAACTGACGAACTCACTGGCCTTAGCAACATTACAGTGCTTGATCCGAAAGACCGTCCGAGCGCTGCCAAAGACCTCCGGCCTGCGGTGCGGCTCGTGGACGCTAAGGGCAACGCGGTGATGCTGCCCGGTAGCGAGGTGCCTGCTAATTACTTCATGCCAAATAATGCAATTTTGAATACCGAAAACGGTTCAAATATCGGCATTGGCGACATCATTGCACGGATTCCTCAAGAAGGATCCAAGACTCGCGACATTACCGGTGGTCTGCCGCGTGTTGCGGATCTGTTCGAAGCAAGAAAGCCAAAAGAGCCTGCGATACTTGCTGAGGCGACTGGTGCGGTCTCCTTCGGTAAGGAAACCAAAGGCAAGCGCCGCTTAGTGATCACGCCCGCGGACAGCGATCCAGTGGAGACATTGATCCCGAAATGGCGAACAATCGGCGTATTCGATGGCGAGCAGGTTGAAAAGGGCGAAATCGTCTGTGACGGTCCATTCAGCGCCCACGATATCTTGCGTCTTAAAGGCGTGGAAGAGTTGGCGAAGTATATCGTTAATGAGATCCAGGAGGTTTATCGTCTGCAAGGTGTGACCATTAATGACAAGCATATTGAAGTTATTCTTCGTCAGATGCTGCGTAAGGTTGAAGTTACCCATTCTGGTGATTCACATCTGATTCGGGGTGAGCAACTGGAGTACACGCAGATTCGTGAAATCAATGCCGCATTGCTGGCAGAGGATAAAGCGCCTGCGGAATTCCAACGCATATTGCTGGGGATTACTAAAGCCTCGTTGGCCACAGAGTCATTCATTTCTGCGGCATCTTTCCAAGAGACCACTCGAGTGCTTACTGAAGCTGCGGTCACCGGCAAGAAGGATTACTTACGTGGACTTAAAGAGAATGTGGTTGTGGGCCGACTTATCCCTGCGGGTACCGGTCTGACCTATCACGCAGACCGTAAGCGCCAGCGCGAAGAAGAGTTGGCTGCAGGCGAGCGTGAGACGGCGACCGCAGATGAGATCGAGCAGGCGCTGAGTGAAGCGTTGGCGGCACAGGGTTCGGACTAGACCGAACCCCGCTGCCTAAAAGCGCAGAAGCTTAATCTAAACAGTCTTGTGAAATAGCTGGGGCGTGATTAGAATGCGCCCCCCACTGGGTGACCACATCACCGAGTGGAAGAAAAAGTGGAGAATGACCGAACATGGCAACAATTAGCCAGTTAGTAAGAAAGCCGCGAAAGCGCAAAGTGGTGAAGAATATCGTCCCGGCGTTACAGGCGTGCCCGCAAAAGCGTGGGGTTTGTACTCGCGTGTATACGACCACACCGAAAAAGCCCAACTCGGCTTTGCGTAAGGTCTGCCGTGTGCGTTTAACCAACGGCTATGAGGTGACCTCATATATCGGTGGTGAAGGTCATAACCTGCAGGAACACTCGGTTGTGCTTATCCGTGGCGGTCGAGTAAAAGACCTTCCGGGTGTGCGCTACCACACCATTCGTGGAACCTTGGATACCTCTGGCGTCGCTGATCGTCGTCAGGGACGTTCTAAGTACGGTGCCAAGCGACCTAAGTAGGGTTCGCCAAACAATATTGAGGCGACAGCCTCGCACTTTAAATATTCTCAGTAAGGCCCTGATTGTTCAGGGGAGACCTGAAGAAAGGAGAAAGACATGCCAAGACGTCGCGTAATTGCAAAGCGAGAAATTCTTCCCGATCCTAAGTTTAACAACCAAGTGGTTGCCAAGTTTATTAATCACGTCATGGTAAGCGGCAAAAAAGCCGTTGCTGAAAGCATCGTATACGGTGCTCTCGATCGTGTGCAGGCTCGCGACAATGCCGACCCCATCGAAGTTTTTGAAAAGGCGCTGGATGCTATAGCGCCCATGGTGGAAGTGAAGTCCCGACGCGTCGGTGGTGCGACCTATCAGGTGCCTGTTGAAGTACGTCCATCGCGACGTCAAGCGTTGGCCATGCGTTGGTTAGTAGACAGTGCCCGCTCTCGCAGTGAAAAGTCCATGGCCGCCCGTCTGGCCGGTGAATTTATGGATGCAGCCGAAGGTCGTGGTTCAGCGGTTAAGAAGCGCGAAGATACACACCGTATGGCTGATGCTAACAAGGCGTTCGCGCATTACCGCTACTAGTCTACTGTTCCGTTAAACCGAGTCACTGGCTATGCCTCGCACTACGCCTATCGCCCGCTATCGCAATATAGGCATCGTCGCCCATGTGGATGCGGGCAAGACCACAACTACGGAACGTGTTCTGTTCTATACCGGCTTGTCCCACAAGATTGGTGAGGTCCATGACGGCGCAGCGGTCATGGATTGGATGGAGCAAGAGCAAGAGCGAGGCATCACCATCACCTCTGCAGCGACCACATGCTTTTGGCGTGGTATGTCCCAGCAATTCGATGAGCATCGAATCAATATCATAGATACCCCAGGGCACGTAGATTTCACCATTGAAGTGGAGCGGAGCCTGCGCGTATTGGATGGCGCGGTTGTGGTTTTTTGCGGCACCTCGGGTGTTGAGCCGCAATCGGAGACGGTCTGGCGCCAGGCTAACAAGTACGAAGTGCCGCGGGTAGTTTTTGTCAACAAAATGGATCGGCAAGGTGCCGATTTCACCCGAGTTGTAGAACAGATACGCGACCGATTGGGCGCTAATCCTGTGCCCTTACAAATTGCTATTGGCGCGGAAGAGCTATTCTCTGGCGTAGTTGACCTGATGACCATGCGTGCGATTTATTGGAGCGATGATGATCAAGGCTTGAGCCATCGCACCGAAGACATCCCAGCAGATCTTGTAGAAACCGCGGAAAATATGCGCGAAGAGTTGATGGAGGCGGCGGCCGAAGCTAACGAAGAACTCATGGAGCGTTACCTTGAGGAGGGTAGTCTCAGCGAGGCTGATCTCCGTGAGGGGTTGCGCATCCGCACTCTGGCCAATGAAATTGTTCCAGCCCTTTGCGGCAGTGCGTTCAAGAATAAGGGTGTTCAATCGGTATTGGATGCCGTGGTGGACTTCCTGCCGGCGCCGACGGAAGTCAAAGCGATCGAGGGCACCTTATCTAAAGGGGATCTGGCCACACGACAGGCCGAAGACGATGCACCTTTTGCGGCATTAGCGTTCAAGATTGCCACGGATTCATTTGTTGGCACCCTAACTTTTTTCCGTGTTTACTCGGGCGTGTTGAAGACCGGAGATCAGGTTTATAACCCCATCAAAGACAAGCGTGAGCGCATTGGCCGCATGGTGCAAATGCACGCGAACAACCGTGAAGAAATAAAAGAAGTTAGAGCGGGCGATATTGCAGCGGCCATCGGGCTGAAAGACGTTACCACGGGGGAAACCTTGTGCAGTAAAGAGCACTCCATTACGTTAGAGCGGATGGAATTCCCGGATCCTGTGATTTCGGTGGCAGTGGAGCCGAAGTCTGTTGCGGATCAAGAGAAACTTACCGTCGCTCTTGGCAAGCTAGCTCAGGAGGATCCGTCTTTTCGCGTTGAGACAGATAAAGAAACGGGTCAAATGATTATCTCCGGTATGGGCGAATTGCATCTTGAGGTTATCGTTGACCGGATGCAGCGCGAGTTCGGCGTCGCGGCAAATATCGGCAAGCCCCAGGTGGCGTATCGAGAGACCATAAAGGCCACTATAGAGCACGAAGCCAAGTTTATTCGTCAAACCGGTGGTCGTGGGCAGTACGGCCATGTCAAGTTGCGCCTAGAACCACTGCAAGATGAAGACGGCAACTATGCCTACGAGTTCGCTGACGCAATTGTCGGCGGCGTCATTCCAAAAGAATATATCCCATCCATAGACAAAGGTATTGCCGAGCAGATGCAGAATGGTGTTCTTGCCGGGCATCCGCTGATTGGGGTAAGAGCTACTTTGATCGACGGTTCATTTCATGAGGTGGATTCTTCGGAAATGGCGTTTAAAATCGCAGCCGCGATGGCGCTCCGCGAGGGTGCGATGGCAGCGAGCCCAGTCCTATTGGAGCCAGTTATGACTGTAGAAGTGGTAACGCCAGAGGACTACATGGGAGATGTTGTTGGCGACCTGAACCGACGTCGCGGCATGATTAATGGCATGGAGGAAAGTCCAGCCGGTAAGGTAGTGCGCGCGCAGGTGCCGTTATCCGAAATGTTTGGATATTCGACAGATTTGCGCAGCAGCACGCAAGGACGGGCGACGTATACGATGGAGTTTGCAAACTATGCAGATGTGCCGGCGTCTGTAATGGATCGAATTCGAACTTAGATCTAATTCACTTAAAGGAAAGGTAATGGCCAAGGAAAAATTTGAACGTAATAAGCC
>MDTG01188051.1_pt1 | contig 12392 bp, 9 predicted proteins | sample 811421 | NCBI WGS metagenome assembly MDTG01 (sample SAMN05326645, study PRJNA326480) | marine metagenome | isolation source: seawater | place: Pacific Ocean: South East | collected 2011
CAAAGGTATTCTTGGTGTTGTTCGAGGAGCAGTCTCTCTCTCTCTCTCGGGTGGTGATTGGAATGAAGAGAGGAGGTGCTCAAAACCCCCAAAATCTAAGAGTTCAATTTTCAAAAAATAAAACAAACCCTAAACTCTTGAGTGAAAAAAAAGGTGTGGGCCATAGAGAAACAACATTTACGACATCACATTTACGACGTGGCCAAAAACTTTGGGACGGCTTCACAATCGAACGATGACTTTGACGACGACGACGACGACGTTGATGGAGAAAGCCGGCTTGTGCGAGCGGTCTTCTTCGTCCTTGTCGGCGAAGAACGAGAAAGAGGCGCGTGGAAGTCGACGAGTGAAAACGTTTGAATGCGTGGAGCTGTCGGATTCGGTTAAAACGAAAGAGGTCGAAATAGACGAGAAACATAAAGCGAGGAAATTGAATCGGGACGACGAACGGAATCGGATGATGACGAGCGATGCGTGCGTGTACGCGGGAGGGTCGGTCGAAAGTTTAGACTGGTTGGATGATGACGACGAGACGAACGATGGTAACACTACGAACGCGTTTTTAGCAGTGGAAGCAAGAAACGATTCGAAAAACTCGAAAGTGAAAATAAAAGACGCGTTTACGAGGAAAGGAGAGATTGGAGTGGTGCAAGTGTACCGGTGCTCTTATTCGAATGCGACCAATGATTTGCCGCCTTGTTCGTCACCATCGTCGTCATCAAAAATACGTTTGGAATATTTAATCGAACACGACGGCGGATTCGCGCATTGCGTGAGATGGTTGCCAAACTTGCCGATGAAGAAGGTGAAAAAGAAGAAGAAAGAAAAGAAAAATAGCAGTAGTAGCAATAGTAGTAGAAAGAAGATGAATAAAGGCGACGACGATTGCAGAGTTGATGAGGTGGAAGTAAAAGTCGAATACGAAATTGAAGCGTCGCGGTCGGTACTCGACACGAAATTGAACGAACTGAACATGAAAGATATCAAGGACGCAAGTAAAGATATTTTGGGATACTTAGCCGCGTGTTTAGCCGACGGCTCGGTGCAGGTTTGGGCGGTGCCGAATGTGAAAAAGAAAGAAAACATTGTAACAGAGTTGAAAGCAGAGAATATGTGTATTTTTAAAGGCGAATTGATGACGAAAAATCCAATACGCGGTGGGTTGAGTTTATCTTGGAGTCAAGGCGCGCCCGGTCGATTGGCGGTTGGAACTGTGGACGGAAGCGTGTGCGTGTTTGACATTCATCGGTGCATGCAATACGATATTGAAAATAAAGTCAAATATACTAACAGTAGCAACAGCAACGCGACGAGTTTTGCCCACGTCCCAACGCTCACGGTCGCCATGGAAGAAATTGGACCAATACGCGACATAGAATTCGCACCTTTAGAAGACAACGACGAAAACAAAGAGGACGAAAAGAGCATCGAAGACGACATAAAACATAAAAGGATCGCGTCCACAAACTTTATTGCCGTAGCTGCCAATAAAGTTTCCAAAGCGAACGTAATAGATTTGCGTTCGCGCTCGGTACTTCCGGAATCTTTCCAAATCGAGAAATGGTATGACGACATTCTCTGCGTCGCTTGGCTTCCGAAAGGCGCGTATATGTACGGTTGCGACTCGACCATCAGTTTTAACGGCAGGAATTTCAGGTATTTGTTACGGCAATGCGACGGTCCCATATGTTGGGAGGAGGACGAAAAAGAAGGTAAGTACGTAGGAATAGTTGGGTTTCCATTACCCGCCGCGGATGATATTCTCAAACAAATTAAGAACGCCGCGAGCAAAGACGCCATCAATCACACGAAACGAGCTGGCGGTACGACTTGGTCAATCGATTCGCGCATTTTAGGGACCCGTGGTTCTCGTAACAATTGTTCATTCGTCGTCGTAGGATCAAATTCTGGCGTTGTTTCTGCTTCTGTGCAGAGATACCGGATAAAAGAGTGCAAAAGAAAAGACGCTCTGTGGAAATCTCAAGGTAGTTGGTCTGCGTTTGAGCAAATCGGGGGCATGCGAGAAGTACGCGTTGGGAAGGAAAGATGCGTCGAATTTCGTACACCTGGAGACGAAGATATCATTCGAAAAAAAGAAGGGGGCGACGTAAGTGACGACGACGACGACGACGTAGGATTTCGCATCAGGAAAGGATTGGAGTGTCACGAAGTTCGCGTGAATAGAACCGGAAACATGGTTTGGATAGCCTCTGGATTCGTGAATGGGTTCGTCCGAGTCCAATCGGTCGATAAATCGTATTTGGATGAGATTTGCGACACACAGAGCGACGAGATGGATAAATGGTTATACAAATAGTTCTTGGCATGATGGCAAACTTCCGAGTATACGGCTGCTATTTTACAAAACTGATTCTACTACGCCTCGTAATCTATAATTTTCTATAATTTTTTATCACTACAATATGCATGAACCCATCCGGTGCAGCTAACGTGTTCCACAGCGCGCCAACTGGTCTCGATTCATCGATTTCAATGCCCTCAATTTGTATCGTCCTGCTTTCCCCTTTTGTACTACCGTTAATTTTATGAGGAAACAAAACATCGTCCAAACACTCGGTAATCGATAGATTTCGTCCAATCGGTGCCGAAGAGAATCGCACGCATCGTTCCCAAAACGCTTGACCATCCTCAGTACCATCGATATCGTCGTTTTCTTCTTCTTCTCCTTGACGTGCCACGTCCACTTCGTACGCCCGTATTGGTACAACTCCTCCTCCATTCATTTTCTTCTCCCTCTTCCCCGCCTCTTTGCGAATCTTCGTCAAAGCTTCCTTTGCTTTCTTGTATCCAGTGCTATTGCTATCGATGTCTTCATCACCACTAATAACTGTACCCATTGTCATCGTACTTTCCCACAAATTTTCTCTCACTTGTACGCCCATCGACATGACCACTTGACTCGAACCTGTCTGAATGTAACTCGCCTCTTTCAGAGCGTTGAAAAAATGGCTCTTGCACGCTTTTTGCGCATCGTCGCCCAAGGCGTGTCTGAACGATAAACTCAGTTCGTCTCTTTGTGAATATCGAGCGACGAGTTCTAAAGGGACAGTATTATTCTCAGAACCTACTAAAGCTTTGATGATATCCGCGATGACCCCAAATGGTGCGTTCCATTGTATCGGTATCGATATTTTCCTTTTCTTGCCTCCTCTCAAATTGAAGAGCTCGACTTCCATCGGTTTTGTCTCGAACCAAACAGTATTGTGAGTAGTAATTGTTGTAGTAGTGGCGCTACTTTTGTCATCGTGGTTTTCCTCTCTGTTCGTGTTCGCATTCTCATCATCTCCACCGCTCTTCACCCACCGAAAGTGTTGGAAATACTCCCTCATTTCCCCATTCTCAAACCAGTCGTGAAAAGCAGTTATGCGAGCAAATCTCGGGATAGAAACGAAATACGAATCCGGAGGCACGACCGAACACACCTCCGCGCGGTGCATGGAAATGGACGTCGGCACAGAACCCCGCCATTTTTGCACCAACGCTTCGTCGTTCTCGTCGTCTTCACAAATGTTCTTCGCCTCCATCCCAGACGGCGCGTCCATTTTCCCCCTCCTTTTGTTTTTTGGCGTCGTGGTGAAAGAAAGAATGGTAAAAAGAGAGACGAGATGAATGTGTCTGAGGAGGAATTCTAAATGTATTATTATTATTCATCAAAACCAACGCCGAAACGTTCGAGCGAAAAATCCTCCTCGAACGCCTATGCTCACCCCGTAATGCGATTGAATCAAATTAAACTCCTCTCGTTCGTCGAGCATTTCTAAACGCTCCGCGCGATATATTTCCTCTCTGCTCAGCAAGGCGTCCTGGCACTCGGTCATCTTTCTACACTTGGCCACGTCGAATCCACATCGGAGTAACCTCGCTTCCGCCGAGGAGCAATCGACTTGACCACCGTTTTCTTCCTCCAAGGCTAAAAACGGCGTCCCACGTTGCTCTCTCACGTTTCTACACATGCGGCGACCAAACTCGTCGTTCAAACGCATCGCTTCGTACGACACAATCGCTCTGTTTACTACTTTATTATTACTATCATCGCTACCGTTACTGCTATCGTCGAAAGTTGCGCACAATCTCAACACCTTCTCACACTTTTCCCCGCTTAAATACGACAACGCCACCTCCGTGACGAACAACGTCGGCAACTGCCAATCTACTCTCGCCTCAGTCAATATTTCCTTCAACTCCTCCGCGTCCCTCAAATCCGCGCTGACGCAATTATACCCACTTGTCGACCGCAACTCCGAACCGTCTCGTTCAAAATGATACACCCCTAACGGTTCTCGAAGCGACTCGTGTTTCTCGATCGTTTTAATCTTCCGTCGCGTCACCTCGGCGAAATCCACGTCGTACCATTTCACTCGGTTACTCATTTCTTCCCCTTTGCATCCTACAAGGCACCACCAGCTCGTATCATAACCCGATCCTAGATTGATCACCTGTTTCGCGTATATTTGTTTTGCCTCCTTCATATCTTCTTCTTCATCGCTCGTCAAAAACAACTCGATCGCTTTTCGCACGTGCGCGACTCGGTAAAAGGTACCTAAATTGTGCAGCGGTTCGTTTCTTCGAACTCCATTCTTCTTATTCGAACAGAATACAGCGGAGAACGGATCGTTCGGCAAGTGCCCGACCGACGCGCACGACCTATACATACACATTGGATGAAAAGATTTGACGTTAGTTAGAGAACGCAATCACATTCAATAATGGGTAAAAAAAATCCAAAAACAAAAAGTAAACAACGCAAACGCACGCTCTCGCTCCCGTCGCTTCGTCGTTCGTGGATTGCACTCGAACGTCCTCGTCGTCTTTCGCGAGACCCGGCGTTTTTTTTTGTCGCATCATCGTCATCATCATCATCGAATGCTTTTTCGTCGTCGTCGTCCCCTTTTTGTTGCGGCAGCGATGTGATGATGGTGGACGACGACGACGACGGCATAAAACCAATCCCCAAAAGTGTGAAGTACACAGTACGTAGTACAAATGACAAAAACTCTCTATGCCTAAAAAACTCTAGTGCCTACTGTCCTAAAAATTACTCCCCCCCCTTGCGTTTCGAATCCCATCAACACCAGGTCCACAAAGCTCTTGACCACAAAAACTCACACCTAGCGGGAAAACACATCGAGATATACTAGCAACATTCTCTGGCTTATGAAGAGTACCATTGGTTGCCTTCAACTTCTTTTCGTAACATGTGGAAGAAGGGAATGTTGAAGATGGAGACAAGGAAATGACAAAGTTTTCAGTAGTTTCAGCTTTCATGATGTTTGAGAGCGAATGGTTTGAAAGGCTCCTGTTGTATCTGGCTGATCCAAAGATTGAGTCGCTCCAAGCACATTCCAATTTATCACTAAGACGTGGCAGCCAGGATCCAGTCTGTGGCCACTGAGGGTTAAACCACTCAAATTTCTCCGCACGACTTCTCGTAATTGGTAAGATCTGCGCGTTCAAATCAAAAGTACTGTTATCCTCTTTTGAGTCCTGCTCTATTATGTAGTTTGAAATTAGCGTTGAGTGACGTTTGAAAAGGGGAGATGAAACGCGCGCGTCGCCAATTTTGATTTTTATATTCTCAACCATTAAGCCTGCTGTGCTTGACAGTTGGTTGGCGCTGCTTCCTGAATCTATAATTTCATTCGCACTAGTGCTGTGCAAATTGTAGGATACCAAAGATCTGTAGGGACCAACGCTACCACTAATCACGAAAGAAAGAGAGGCTTCAGTATTCACCATCACACCAGTCATGTTGGAATACCTTTTTTTGATACTCGTCGTATTATTTTGAATTTTAGTTTGCACGTCCAATGGAGACAGGACAGAGATTTTTATGTCTTTGCCAGGTAGTACTTTATATTTTTCATCTTTATACAAGATCATCACAGGATCGACGTACCACATTCCCTCTTTAGAGTTTCCTTTCACTTTTATCTCGAGTGTATGTTCTTTACCATCATTAAGCAAGCCCGTAAAGGGCGAAATGTCGAAGCGGTACGGTACAACGTCGAAAGACTCTATGCCAGTAATAGGGCGCCACAGTAAAGGATTGAGTCCCCCAGTGTACACAACAGGAAAGGGGAATCGCGCACCAGCAAGTTTACCATCTATTCGTATCTCAAACATGCGAAACGCGCCTCCATCACACATACCATACGCCGCAGCTTCGCTGTTAGGCAAATTTGTGTACCAAAACTCTTCGCACGAATGGCCCGAAGCGTACACATCGACAAAAGCTCGTCTGATATTCTGCGACGTTTGTTTTAACCTTAACTTGTGCGTCTCGTTCCCCGAAAGCGCTATTGTTTTCCACGGATTTCCACTCGCAATCGGTTTGAAAAGCGCCTGCACTTCCGGGAAAAAAGCGTTCTCTTCTTCTGATTCGGACGTTTCGTTTTCCCACCTTTTCGGGACTCGTTCGTAAAACTTAAGCGTCGCGTTGATGCAAAGCACACCCGTGTATGTTTTGTCGATGACATTCGGTATAGACAGCGTCGCAAAATGTGCTTCTTCTTCTTCTTTTTTGTTGGAGACAAAAAACAAACGTCGATATTCCGTCACGTCTCTCTCGAATCGCCATCGCACGCCCTTCGCGTTCGGTTCCGGCGTCGTCATGCGTACGATCGGGACTTCGTCGAACCACAACGCGCCCATTCTATCGAACTGAACGCCTTTGACGGAACCTTCCCATTCGAGCACAACTTTATCGTACGATTCGGCGGGACCTGGCGGTGGGTGTCTAAACCGTTCGCGATGCAGCTGTCCGTACGACGTGAGTCGCGCCCGAGTAATCAATCGTGCGCTGTGTCGTAAAACGAAAGACGACGACGACGCATAAAAAAAGCCATCATCATCATCCACTAACGGAAGAGGGGCCGCTGAAATCGGGTCGTCGGAATCCGGAAACGACGACGACGAAGAAGCTTCCAATACGAAGAAGAAGAAGAAGAAGAACACGAAACAGAGTTTTGCCACGGACATCGTGAGTCTTTTGCTTCTCTAACTGTTGTTGTTGTTGTTGTTGTTGTTGTTGTTCTCCATTATGAGTATCTCTCGCGAAGCTCCGATGTGTGTGTGTGTGTGTGTGACTAAAGAAACGACACGCGCATCAATCATTATGCCGCGCAAAAAATCTCTGTTTTTTGTGTGTCGTTTTTGGTCCAAAAATTTGTGAAAAGGAAATTTTTTTTTCTATCATCTATTCTTCTTCACAAAAAAAAGAAAAGAATCGACACGACACATGACCCACAATGCGACTTTGACGACGACGACGACGACGACGATGATGAGCGGACGTTTGAGTGCTGGTGCCACAGCAGCGAACCCCGCGACGAAAGGAGGAGCAAAACTGCGGACGAAGAGGACGGCACTCGCCGCGTTTCCCTCATCTTCGTCGTCTTTCGCGACGACGAGAAGGATGATGATGATGAGAACGAGAGCGCGACGACGGGAACAGATGTCGCGAGAGGGCGAGGCGTTTTCGACGACGAGGAGGACGGCATCGAACGAGGAGAAACCCGCGATGCAACAAAAGGTTCTGACGAAGTTTCTGGAACTCCCCGCGGTTCCGATCGGGCAATACGTGTCTTCGCCAACCTCGTACGTGCACAAAATGGACTCGCGAATAAAACAGGCGTGGTTGATGGCAGTGTTGTTGTGTCCGTCGATGGCAAACGAACCTGTGGAGAGAGTGTGCGTGTGCATCTTACTCGTTGTAGTTTCGGCAACGAGTTTACCCAGGAAGGTTTGGGGAGTACACACGCGGAATTTAGGAGCACTAGCGCTGGTATTGTTTGTGTTTGTGGCGATTGGAAGCGACGGGGTCCCACTCTTAACGCAACCGAGAGAACCAGCGCCGGTTTTGGAAGGGTTGGAGAACGTCGAAGGCATAGCTTTGGCGACGAGTTATAAGTACGCGATCTTAAATTTTGGACCGATCCACGTCACGAGAAGAGGCGTGACGATTGCAACGAACGCGGCGTGCGTGACCTTTACGGCGTTGCAGTCGGCGTATTTGGCGCTGTGTACGACGACGCCGGAATCGTTAGCGTTTGCCATGCGCTGGTATTTAACGCCGTTGAAGAAGGTTTTTAAAGTGGAAACGGATGAGATTGTGTTTACACTGTTGTTGGCGTTAAGGTTTACATCAATCGTGTTCGAGGAGACTAGAAATTTGAGCTTAGGATTAGCATCCAGAGGGTTAGATTGGAAGAATTTAGGATTTCGAGGGTCCATCGACGTGTTCATGCAGTTATTGGCGAGGCTGATGGATTCGTTGTTTGCTAACGCAAAGGCAATTTCAGAGGCAGTGGAATCGAGAGGATATAACAGTGATGAAGACGGGAAGGATGATGACTTCTTCGATAATGAACGAGGTTACGGGACGCAAGATGACTCGAAATCGTATTTGAGGATTGAAAATTTCGTTGGCGCGTTTGTGTTGGTTGCATTCGTGATGCACTTTTCCGATTTTCGTGTCGCAAAGATGTATTCGATGTTTCCTGGCGGTGCGTAAATGATGCATTTTAGTGTAACAGTAAATAGATATAGAGTAGATTAATGGCTGTGATTACGCCGTGTTTAGATTAGATTACAATTTGTATGCATACCGGTATAAATAATAACGAGAAAAAATGAATGGAATAATTAATCATCATCATCTTCAATAACTTCCGGAATGACTTCTTCGAAAATTTGTCTGGTCGACGCCTCACCGGCCCAGGTCAGTTCCTCCGCCTGTTTCTCGGTCTTTTCAACGACTTGAGCGACAGTGGAATTACTCATTTCGGCTTTCAAATCGTTCGCCGCTGCTAAGACGCTCTCGTCGACATCCTCATCGTCGTCTCTCAATTCGGTGACGCTCGCGCCGTTAATAGAGGAGGTTTCGTCTCCGCCCGGCTTTTGGAACACCATAGTTTTTGAAACCCATGCCAACTCTTCGACTTCGCAGTCCAAGCCACCAATCTCTTTGAACAAGTTCTTCAAGTCCAACTCGGAATACGCGCGATAGTACGGTTCATGGCTAAAAACAGGAAAGTTTTCCAACGCTTGGTCGATTTCTTTTTCCATGTTCATTCTCTTCCCGTCGCCTCTTTGCGCCGAGTCGACGAAGAATAACTTCCCGCCCGGCTTTAAAACTCTCGACATTTCTTTAACGACGTTCTTTTGCGCCTCTGGCGGCAACTCGTGGAACAAGTACACACACGTGACCGCATCAAACGAGCCGTCTTTTAGAGTGCTCATATCTTCTGCGTTGGCCTCTAAAAGCGTGAACTTTCCGCCGTTCTTATCGAACGCTTTGTGGTTCTCTCTCGCTTTTGCTAAATAAAACGGACTCAAATCTTGCGCCGTGCACTCCAAGTCCGGATTATCGTCTCTCACGAACGTGAGGAATCGACCGGTACCCGTGGCAACGTCCAACAACTTTGCGTTTTTCTTTTGAGTTTTCAAGTATCTATTCAAATGTGGCAAGCATCGTCTTCTCATGGCATCTGCAGAACCCAAAAACAACGTCTCGACTTGGAAATCGTATAATCTCGCGGACTCGTTGGACAACCACCCATCCGTTTGGTAATGGAAGTTTTGCGCGTAATATTTCGGGTACCTCTTCTCGTCGAATTCAAACGTGCTTAAAAGTTCTTGCCCTCCCTCTTTGCTTTGCCGTCTCGGTTGCACTTTTTGTCGTTGATCGCGAATATTGTCTCTAGAAATTCTCAACACTTGCAACAAGTTTGTTTGGTAAGACGGTGCCGTCACCGGGTTCATGTCGTATGGAAACTTATACTCTTCGTTCTCGATGAGCTCCATTTCTTCCTTGAACACGCTCAAAATCGCGGACATGTGCGCCTCGAGAAACGCAGACACGTCTCTCGCGGCTTCTTCCGTCATGCCCTCGGATTCTTTTTTCGAGCCACCTGGCTTGGTCAAGTTCGCATCCGCAGCTCTAACCATCGGTCTAATCGCATCTTCGAATGGTTTTGTGTCGATCTTATTTTCTTCCAATAAAATCTTCGCCACAGTACTCGCCACGCCAATACCGTCGATGTCCGCGCGAGACCCGCCTCTGGAAATGACACTGTTCGTTAAAAAGAACAAGAATCGAGCCGAGGCGGCGGTGGTATATTGCGTTCTGAACATGTTTTTCCTCACGTCTTTCGGGATGGACTCTTCCATGGTTTTGGCAAACTGTTGTGCAATTTGCGCGACGGCGTCTTGTTGGGACGACGACGACGACGACGACGACGACGACGACAAATTCGCATTCACGTTCGGCAACTCAAAGTTTGGCAGTTCCGGTAATTGCGGTAAATCAATCGTCCCAAACGGCGTCTCGATTTTGTTCTGTTGTTGTTTGTCCTCCGACGAGGGCACTTCCGTGTCCACGGCGCGCGTTCGAACAAAACTTCTTCTTTTCGCACATCCCGAGGCACGTCTGTGAACCGTCGGACGATTAAGCGTCGCAGATGGCATCCTCGTCCGCGCGACGACGACGGCGTTTTGCGACGTGGACGACGAAGAAGACAAAGACGCGGATTGCATTCTCTCTGTCTCTAGAAAAAAGCGCGATGTTAAAGAGGCGGCGGCGTTTCTCTTGTTGTTTGTGAGATGAAGATTAGTAAAAGGGGGATCAGAGATGACGTCAAAAGATATCTCGCGTCTCATTTTAGACTTCGTTCATACGAATAGTATTGAGATGAATAAAAATATAAAGAATAAAAAATAAGACGGCACGAACGAACGATGACAAGAGCTCATCATCACTCCGAGCAGAAGACAGACGCGCATTCGTTCGTTCGTTCGTTGTGTTTCTCTGGATGAATAATAATGTTCATCTTGCCTCAATTATTCGTTTTTACGCGTTCAATTCTTCCTTTGCGGCGAAGACGTTCGCGCCTAAACTTTCGCCGGCGCGGTCTTTGCGATGAGGCTTGAGGTCCATCGCTTTCTTCTCTCGCACTTTGATTCGCCATTTTTGAACTTTCGCGTTGGCATACTTCGCGGCGTGTACTTTCACTGTCAGTGTCTTCGTTTCCTCGCCCTTCTCTTTGAGCTCGATCGTTTTCTTCTCGCACATCTTCGTCGCGTCCGCGTTGCTCTCGAACGTGACGAAACAAAACCGTTCTTGGGACGGCTGGAAGATCCTTTTGATGTTCACCTCGAACGTTTCTTCCAGGTACGTTTTCAAATCGAACGCGTTCGATGAGAACGCCGAAATTAAGGACTCTTCTTTTCCCTCGTCGTCGGCGTCGTAATCGATAACCACCGGGTTCACGTCTTTCTCGAACTCGTTTTCGACGTTATAGTCGCCCTTGGATTGATCGCCTTGTTTCCATCCTTGTTTCGCCACTCGATGTCGCTCCGTGCCTTCGTGGTCGAAACCAGTGCCGACGATATCTCGCAACGGGAGTCCCAGAGGTTGGATGCACGCCATTCTTCTTCTTCTTCTTCTTCTTCTTCTTGTTCTTCTCCTTTCTTCTCGCTCGATTCTTTGGATCGATTTGGACGACGACGGACATTTACTCTTTGCAGCACCGGGGTCAATTGTTATTAGTTTCTTCGAGAGGCGTGTGTGGTTTTTGTGAGAAAATTCCGGATTCTTTTTTTCGCGAGGTAAAAAATAAGCGTTTTTTTTCGTACTCAATCAATACTATAGACACTTTAGTGTATGCATAGGAATACTTTTTGAAGAAAGACCCCGTGGAAGACTTTGAAAGAAGAACAAAAAAGACGGGAGGTCTGTCTTTCACTTTCCAAAAAAAAAAAAGAAAAAGCATTCGTAAAGGTCGAAGAAGTTTTTTTTGTTTGAGTGAAAAGAAGAAGAAACCATCCAACGTCTATCGTCTTTTGTTCTGCGACGACGAAGAAAAAGAAGAAAAAGAAGAAGAAGAGATGACGACTTCGATTCAGGCGGCGACGAAAACGGCGTTTATCTGTGCCAGTCGTTGGCAAAAGAGAAAGAAGCAGCTCACCGCGAGAGGAAGACGGGTCGTCGGAGGCGGCGAATCGCGGTTGAGCATAAAAATCCCTCTCGTAGTAAAGTCCGAATTGGACAATTCAGCCACCCCCGGGGTGAAGAAGGCGGCAGCCTCGGGAGGAGGAGGAGAAGGCGCTTCGTCTCGAGAGAAACTGAGACGGGCGCTGAACGAAGAAATCGACGTGGCCATGCGAGAGGTTTCGAAAGCGCAAAAGACGACGACGACGGGACAACGGGTGGTCGGCGGTGGTGACGAGGAGGAGGAGAGACTTTCGAGAGAAGGAGGAAGAGGACTGGCGGCGAGACAAGAGAAACAACAACGATTCGAAGAAGAAGAAGAAGAAGAAGAAGATTTTTTTGTCGAGGAAGAGAGACCACCGAGAACGAGAAGAGGATTAGA
>MDTG01365011.1_pt1 | contig 12392 bp, 7 predicted proteins | sample 811421 | NCBI WGS metagenome assembly MDTG01 (sample SAMN05326645, study PRJNA326480) | marine metagenome | isolation source: seawater | place: Pacific Ocean: South East | collected 2011
CGGAGGTACATCGATGGGCTTATGACTATTCCAAGCCAGGTTATGAAGAGGATTTTGTGCAGCAACATATTCCATTGAAGGAAGGAGAAGAAGAACTCCAACATTAAGCTTATATATAAAAAGTCCTGTCTTAAGGCAGGACTTTTTATGTGTCAAATTCACTAAGTTGAACTGACCAATTTCACTCTAATGAACTCTTATTGCAGCTACTCAAAAAAACAACAACTCCTCCTATCTTGTGTCAAAAAAACTTAAACGATCTAAGCGAATTATATAACCTTTGTTTTAAAAGGGAAAATTTGATTTTTAATTAAAATGAGTAGCTCAAAGGACTTTATTTCATCAAAACCTTCGAATATAAAATTTCCAAAATTATTTACATTGGAAAAGATTAGATCATACATTCTTCGAAAGAGTTAATAACCAAATCAATTATTAGAAAACTTAAAGAATATGAGCAGAAAGAATTTAGATTAGACAATGGATAATGGCTCAAGCTCAAAGAATTTTGTAGATTAGAGAACATTTCCATGGGATTTAAAACTAAGCGGCAAAACATTTATCTTTGTAAGAGATGAATGAGTTTTTAGACCCATCGGGAGACCAGTTTACACCTGAAGAAAAAGATGTTGACAAGGCATTGCGACCGGAGAGTTTCGATGATTTTGCAGGCCAGGAAAGTATACTGGAAAATCTCAAAGTATTTGTTTCTGCTGCCAACCAAAGGGAAGAAGCCCTTGACCACACACTTTTTCATGGTCCTCCTGGTTTAGGGAAAACTACTTTGGCTTATATACTGGCTAGTGAATTGGAAGCCGGTATCAAAATGACTTCTGGGCCAGTATTGGATAAACCTGGAGATTTAGCCGGTCTATTGACTAATCTTCAGCCCAGAAATATTCTTTTTATTGACGAAATTCACCGACTCAGTCCCATTGTAGAGGAATATTTATACTCTGCCATGGAGGACTACAAGATTGACATTATGATCGAAACTGGTCCTAATGCTAGGACAGTTCAAATAAACCTTAATCCCTTTACATTGGTTGGGGCAACCACCCGTTCAGGTTTATTGACAGCACCTATGCGTGCCCGTTTCGGGATTACCTGTCGTTTGGAGTATTACAAAACTGAGCTTTTGTCCACCATATTGGAGCGTAGTGCTAGCATCCTTAATATAGCCATAACTTCTGATGCAGCTATCGAGATTGCAGGAAGGAGTAGAGGAACGCCCAGAATTGCCAATGGTCTGCTTAGAAGGGTTAGGGACTTTGCACAAATCAAAGGAAATGGCAAAATTGACTTAGAAATAACCCAATATGCTTTAAATGCCTTAAACGTAGATGCCCATGGCCTAGACGAAATGGATAATAAAATCCTCACTACCCTTATAGACAAATTTAAAGGTGGACCTGTGGGCATAACCACCCTAGCTACTGCAGTCTCCGAAAATGGAGAGACTATTGAAGAAGTCTATGAGCCTTTTTTGATCCAGGAAGGGTTTTTGGTCAGAACTCCTAGAGGTAGGGAGGTTACGGCATTGGCCTATAAACATTTGGGAAGGATAAAAGACAATCAAGAAGGATTGTTTTAAGTCTCCACCACCACTATTTAAAAGGGTGTTTTTTCTAAAATTTTCTATCAATATTATTTTAATACCCCATATGAATAAAAGGATTGGGTTTTAATCCTTTTTGATCTTAAAATAATCATTTAATCACACCACTGAATTAAACTCCACTTTGCCCTAACGACAGTTCAATTCTTTAATCGATTGCTAATAGTAATCGCCTATTTTCAAATTCTATGCAGGGATTAATAAATCAAAATTTTTTTATTTTTACACTAAATTGCTTTTGTCCTAAATATTAAATTCTATAATTTATTAATATGTTGTCTTTATTTGAAAGAGCAGCCATAATCAAAACCGCCGCTAAAGAATTGGGGTTCCTCTCTTGTGGCATTTCCAAAGCCGAGTTTTTGGAAAAAGAAGCCCCACGAATCGAACAATGGCTCAAGGACGGTAAACAGGGAAAAATGGCCTATATGGAGAACCATTTTGACAAACGCCTCGACCCCCGTTTGTTATTGCCAGGTGCAAAAAGTGTGGTTTCCCTTTTGCTAAACTATTATACTGAGGAACATCAGGCTGAAGGAGTGCCAAAAATCTCAAAATATGCCTACGGGACCGATTACCATTTTGTGATTAAAGACAAGCTCAAACAACTTTTTCAAACTTTACAAGAGAAAATAGGAGAGATTAATGGCAGGGTTTTTGTCGATTCTGCACCTGTGATGGAAAAGGCTTGGGCTGTTCGAAGTGGTTTGGGATGGATGGGTAAAAACACCAACCTGATCACCCAAAAAGTAGGTTCTTTTTTTTTATCGCCGAATTGATCCTCGATTTGGATTTGGAATACGACCACCCCGTTACTGATCATTGTGGAACTTGTACTGCTTGCATCGATGCTTGTCCAACTGAGGCATTGACTCCATATGATATTGATGCCAGTAAATGTATTTCTTATCTCACCATTGAATTAAAAGAGCAAATCCCCATTGAATTTCAAAACAAGATGGACAATTGGGTTTTTGGATGTGATGTTTGTCAGGATGTTTGTCCTTGGAATCGTTTTTCCAAATCCCATAATGAACCCCTTTTTGATCCAAAGCCTGAATTACTTGATCTATCAAAAAAAGATTGGGAAGAACTGACCGAAGCCACTTTTGAGACTATTTTTAAAAATAGCTCCGTGAAAAGAACCCGTTATCAGGGGTTAAAAAGGAACCTTTCGTTTTTAAATTTATAAAAATGGGTGTAACGGATAAAATAAGGAAACCCTAGGCCTTTCCTAGAATCCCCTTTTTTATTTAGACAGTGTCACCTGCTGTTGATATGTTGAATTAATCTTTTACAACTTTAACTTGTTGCTCTCCATTAAAAAGATTTAAAAATTTAACTAATTTTAACTCTTCAAAAAGCGTCCTACCAAAGGCTTATTTATATGAAATTTCATAAATTATCATTTTTGATTCTTCTTAACATTATTTTGGGATTTACCCATTGCAAAAAGCAGTACCAGCGCATTGAAATCTTATCAGAGGACTTTCATCAAGCGCAAGATCAGTTGACTTCTGTGATGGTTCATGATATTTTTTCGCCTCCTTTGGCTAGTAGGGTTTATGCCTATGCTAATATTGCAGCTTATGAAATACTAGCGCAGGAAAAAGATAACCCATACCGTACTTTGAAAAACTTAGTTAAGGATTTTAAAGGAATTACTCCGACCAAAGACAGCATGGTCAATTATAAACTTGCTGCTTTAATCGCTTATCTTGAAGTTGGAAAAAACTTGATTTTTTCTTTGGACAGGATGCTTGAATACATTGATACCTTATCTCTAAAATGGAAAGAAAAAAACCCAGAGGTATATACTTCTTCTAGTGAATATGCAATGCAGGTGGTCGAAGAGATAAAGGCCTGGTATGATCAAGATAATTATAAGCAAACTCGAACTTTTCCGAAATTTTATGTTGATTACGACAGTCCCTCCCGATGGCAACCCACCCCACCAGACTACATGGATGGGATAGAACCCCATTGGAGTAAAATCAGACCTTTCCTATTAACTTCTTCTTCACAGTTTCAACCTGAACCCCCGCCGCCTTTTTCGATGGATCATAAATCCGTCTTTTACAAAGAATTGATGGAGGTTTATCAAGTAGTTAAGGACATTCAGTTAAATGAATTAGAGGACGAAAGGGAGGAGATTGCTAAATTTTGGGATTGTAACCCCTATGTTTCTACACATAAGGGTCATGTGATGTTTGCACTAAAAAAAATCAGCCCAGGTGCACATTGGATTGGGATTACAAAAATTGTAGCCCGAAATAGCAAAGCAGATGTCTATACTACCTTGGCAGCCTATGCCAAGGTCTCTATTGCCATTGCAGATGCTTTTATCAGTTGTTGGGATGAAAAGTACAGAAGCAATCTGATCCGCCCAGAAACCCTAATCAACAAAGTACTGGACGAAAACTGGTATCCAGTGTTGCAGACTCCGCCTTTTCCTGAATATACCAGTGGGCATTCTGTCGTTTCGGGAGCTGCATCTGTTATTCTTACTGATTTCTTTGGGGATAACATTAACTTTGATGACGATACTGAACTGCCTTATGACTTACCCATTCGCTCTTACCAATCTTTTAATCATGCTGCAGAAGAAGCAGCCATCAGCAGAATGTATGGAGGGATTCACTACCGAAAGGCTATTGATGAAGGTTTAAAACAGGGCCGAAATATTGGAAGCTACATCAGCAAAAAATTAGGTTTGCAAAATCAACCCCACTTGAATAACACTCGATAATCTTACACAGAGAGTCGTTTAATCTCTAGATTGACTTTAAAAATGCAGCTAATTTCATCACAAAAGCCTTATTCCATTCTACTGTTGGGTTTTTGTAATAAAACTCAATCAGTGCTTTAGTGGTGGGTGCCGTGCCGTGATTTGTTGCCAAAAGTTGGGCAATAAATTGTTTTACCTGTTTTTCCCCTTGGGTTTGTTTTAAGGCATAAATTCCCAAAAGATTATTTTTGGAGGGTTGGAAAAAGTACTTTTTGGAGAATTCGGCTACTCCCTCCAATGCTAATTGTACTTCCGAGTTTATACCCTTGCTTTTGTAAATGTATGCCAAAAGGAATTTTTCCCATCGATCTTCAGGATCGAAAGGTTTTCCAACTCCCAAATGTTCGGGCCATAGCAAAGCGTTTTCTAACCTCGATTGGGCCTGACTAATCTGATTTTTTGAGATGTATTTTAACGCACTGCCCATATAGGCGTTGGTGTATATTTTACGACCCTCAGTAGCGTGTTCGTAGGGCAATATTCTCAGGTTTTTAAGTAGTTCTATAGACTTGTCATAATCCTCAAGCTGATTGAGTATTTGCGCCAAAAGCATTCCAGCAAAATAATTATCATTGTCTTGTTTGTAAGTTTTTCGAATGATTTTTAAAGCCGCTGATGATTTTCCAGATTTAAAATGATCTTCGGCTAGCGAAAAGGAATAACGCCAATTTTTTGGGGAAAGATTGTAAGCATATTGTAAATCTTTTTGATATCCCGAGAGTTGATGTTTTTTAAACAACATTCCTCTGATAAAGTAGAATAGGTGGTCATTTGGGTTTTGTCCCAAATCTTTAAAAATTTGAATGCCTTTTTCCATTTGTGCACGTCCCATAAGATTCAGTCCAAGAAGATATTCGTACCTCCAAGAGGAATTATTTGCAACCGCCCAATTCAGCATCTTTAGGCTTTCTTTCCTATAGGGAAAAACAAAAGCAATGGATTTATCTTCCAAGGAACTAAGTGCTATTTTGTCTTTTTTTAGATAAGCCATCCAAAGTGAATTGAGAAAGTGACGAGGACCTATTTCTAGAATTTTAATTGCCTCGGCAGTCATATTTCTGTTGTGATAGAATAGGGCTAATTCTAAGAAGGTCTGATAGGGAAATTCAGATCTATGTGTGTTAACGAATTCTGACTCATTTTTGATGCCCCATAATAATTTTTCGAAAACGGTAAAATGATTGATGGGGTCGATGGATTCGATTTCATTTAGTGTTTTTATGGCATTTTCTTTATGACCCATAATTCGATAAAGTAATGCCTTTTGTGAAAGGGCATTAATATTTTCACTATTAAACTTCAGGGCAATCTGGTTATAGTGCTTGGCGTCTTTATATTTTTTTTCAATCATGTGGATTTGAGCCAGTAAAGTATTGGCCGACGAACGGAATGTTACGGATCTCGCCGCCCACCCTAAATGTTCTTTGGCATTAATCCAGTCCTTTTTAGCCATATACCCAATGCCCGCATTATAATTGAGCCCGTTGTGATATGCATCGATTTGTAAACCAGTATTTGCGATGGATAGTGCTTTATCATAATCACCCTTTTTGTAATAAAGAAAGGACAGCTCTTTTCTAGCTTCAAGATGAAGGGGATCTTCCTTCAGAATTTCTGTAAGCAATCGTTCTGCTTGGACATAATCCCTGTAACGTTGAGCATCTTTGGCCTTTAAAAATTTTTTTTCAAGAGTATTTTGTGTAATCACTTCAGGATTGTCAAAACTTCTTTTGATTCTTGGGGGTTTAAGGTCATAATGAAGTTCCAAATGGGGGATGTCTATTGAGTAATTCCCGCTGGGCTTAGTGAAAGCAAGGGTGTAGGTGCCATTTGGAGTGGTCTCCAATGATTGAGTTTGTATTTTCCCTGATGCTGAAAGGATTACTTCGGTGGCAGCAGCTTTAAAAGCATTGATTTTAACTTCTATTATATTCTCTTTTTCTTCCACATTCATGGCGCCCCAGCGAGAGGCTTCTTTGATTCCACCAATTTCTTTGACAGGAAACCATACCTCGGTCCATTGATCGGTGAGATGGGGGTCAAAAGTGGCTTGGCTAATGGGGTTTTCTTCACCAGGAAAATATTGAACATAAAGTCTTCCGGCCTGATATTCTATATATTGTCCATCATTATCGGTGAGTAGATCTTCCCAAATTCCTCCAGCTCGCGAGAGATTCCAAAGCCAAAGTTTTTGCCCGGGAATTTCATCATATCTTCCCCAATGACCAAAACCCGTTTGACTATTCTCATAATATCCACCAAAAAAATCATTGTATTCTCCAATGATATGGTAGGATTTGCTCGGACCAAAATTATTTTGGTTGTAATGCGATAAATTTCTGTTCAGTGGATCAATGGGCCAAGCTTTTGCCATCCCTCCATGAGTAAGGTACTGATCACCAGGGGCGTAGAACACCAAGTCTTGTTGAGCGGCAGCTGCGGCAGTCATCCAATTGTAATAAGCATGTTCTGTTTCTGAGGGATTGTACCATACAGCTTTGGTGGTAAACGCACTTTGGTCTTTGGGTAAGATAATTTTAACGCGCCACTGTGTTCTTGAGGGCAAATCAATTCCGCCAACGGTACACCTCACGCTTCCATCAGGGAGTTCCTCAATCCGATAGTCTGCTGGGGTACCCGTACCTGGATGGTGGCCAATAACGCCAAAGTTGAATTCTATACCTCCTGAAGTCCAAGGACCACGCATGGCGATATTTCTAAATTTTGCCACCTCGTTTTTGTAAATAAACTCATTTCCGTTACTCTTATCTATTGCTCCCCATACTTTTCCTCCTACTTCCGGAAAAACTTGTACTTCAATCCATTTGTTTTCAAGCGTAACTATCTTAAGGTTTTTGTTGGCTTTTTCAAATTCATAACCCTGAAATTTATGGTATGGGTATATTTTAGGATTGAAAACAAAAGAAGGTAAAGGATTGGGGTCACCAAAGTAATATGTTGGATAATCGACATTTCTTTCGGTTATTTTGTTTTCTTGAGCTAAAAGTGCTGATGAGAAAATCAAAAAAGCAATATAAAAAATTCTGATTTTTGGGGATTTTTCATTTAAAATTTTCATAATGAAATAGGATTTACTTGATGTAAATAAATATTTTTTTTAACAATTATTATTAATGATAAAAATAAAGAAATGTTAATATACTTACTTTGTAATGATTACAAAAATTTAACAAAAAATTAGTAATTCAATTCATTATGATTATATTTACATGCTAAACTCATTATATTTAAACCAATTCAAATTTATTATGAAACAAAAAAGAATAAATAACGCGTTTTTGAGCCTCTGCCTCTTATTATCAGGCTTTTTGTTTGCGCAAAAAAACGTTACTGGTACTGTAACAGATGATGCTGGAGTCCCACTACCTGGTGCAACAATTGTTGTTCTTGAAACTAATCAGGGTGTTTCAACCGATTTTGATGGAAATTATAGTATTTCTGTTGAAGATGGCCAGACACTTCAGTTTAGTTTTGTTGGATATCAATCTATGGACCAAATTGTAGGCGAATCCTCCACTATTGATGTTAGTATGTCTGCTGGAAATACTCTTGATGAAGTTGTAGTAACATCTCTTGGTATATCGAGACAGAAAAGAGAGCTTTCATATGCAACCCAAAATGTAGAAGCAGAGGGTATAGATGAATCCCGTGCAAATGGAAACTTGGTAAATTCCTTGCAAGGTAAAGTTGCTGGTATATCTATCACAACAACTAGCCAGGGTGTAAATTCACAATCAAGAGTAATTTTAAGAGGAAATAGATCAATTGCTGGTAGTAGTCAACCACTTTATATTGTTGATGGGGTTCCATTAGGAGGAGATATCCAAGATTTTAGCCCTGATGATATTGCATCAATTAGCGTGCTAAAGGGTGGTAATGCTGCTGCACTTTATGGAGCTAGAGCTCAAAATGGAGCTATTATAATTACCACTAAATCTGGTAAAAAAGACACGTTTGATGTAAATGTTAATTCTACAGTGACTTTTGATAATGCTGACATACTCTTAGAATTTCAAAACCAATATGGTTCTGGAAATTCAGGTACCTTTACAGCTTTTACAACCGATTCATGGGGAGCTTCTTTAGGAGGTTCTAGACCCCATTGGTCAGATAACCCAGAACTTGCAGGAACTAGTATCCCATATGTAGCTCAACCAAACAATGTTGAAGACTTCTTTGATACTGGTGTTAATATTTCAAATAATATTTCACTTGTTGCTGGTGGTGAAAAAATGAGAACTTTTTTCAGCTACACCAATGACTTGCGCACAGGGATTGTTCCTAATAATGAATTAGAAAGGCATAGTATCAATTTAAAAATTGATAATGATATGCTTGATGGAAAACTTCGAGTTAGCTCTAGGATTAATTATATCAAATCAATTACTAACAACGTACTTCCTGGTTGGGAATCTTATGACAACCCATTAAGAGGTGTCTACAGACTTCCTAGAAACGTTAGAACCCAAGATGCGGCAAATTTTGAATATACAGATGCTGCTGGAAATAACAAACAAAATTATTGGAAGCCACTTGATAACGGTAATGGAAACCCATACTGGGTAATTAATCGTAATAATAATGAGAGAGTTGACGACAGAATTGTTGGTTATGCATCTGTTGAATACGATATTATAGACGACTTGACTCTACTTGTAAGGTCTGCTATTGACAATAGATCAAGTAATACTGAAAGAAGATACTGGAATGATTCATACATCATTGCTCAAAATGGAAATTACAACGTTAATAACAGCTCTGCACTTGAGTGGAATAATGATTTTCTCTTGACTTATAAAAGGGATATTACTAATGATATTTCATTAAGCGCAAGTCTTGGAGGTAATAATAGGGTTGTTAAAAATGAAGGATCTTCAATCAATAATGGCGGACTCAATGCTCCTAATGTATTTGCAATTTCAAACGCTCAACAGTTAAGTGCATCTCAAAGTATCTACGAAAAAGAGGTCAACTCCCTATATGCTTTTGCAAATATTGGGTATAAAAATTATGCATTTTTTGATGTTACTTATAGACAGGATACTAGTTCTACTCTGCCAATTGACAGTAATCAGTATGATTATTACTCAGCTGGTCTTAGTTTAGTTTTGTCTGATGTTATCGAGCTTCCTTCGATTGTTGATTTTGTTAAACTTAGAGGTTCATACGCAGAGGTAGGGAATGATACAGACCCTTACAAACTTTCCAGATTGGCAAACCTTCAAAATGGAGGTTTCATTGCTCTTCAAGGAACTGCTCCTGCAAGTAATTTGAAGCCTGAGATGACTAAAACATTTGAGGTTGGATTAGATGCTACACTTTTCAACAGAGTTAATCTTGATCTAACATACTATAAGTCTAACAGTCTTGATCAGTTATTTGCTCAGAATGTTCCACAAGGTTCTGGAGTTTCAGCTAAATTTATTAATGGTGCAGATATAGAAAATAGTGGTATTGAAGCATTCATTAATGTTGGTGTTTTAACAAAGGGTGACTTTTTATGGGATGTAAGCTTCAACTATGCTGCTAACGACAGTAAAGTTCTTAAGCTTGCCGAAGGTTTAGATCAGTTGAATTATGGAAATGACTTTATGAGATCTTTCAGATTAGACGTGGGTATGCCCTGGGGAAGTATGTATTCAAGAGGTTTTGAAAGAGATGGTCAGGGAAGAGTGCTTATGAACGCTGACGGAACACCTACCGTTACTCCTGGTCAAACGGTTAATGTAGGTAACTTTAATCCTGACTGGATTGGTGGTATAACAAATACTTTCTCTTACAAGAACTTTGATCTTAGAGTTCAGATTGATATGCGTCAGGGAGGTGATGTTATTTCTTTTACAAGATCAATCCTTTCATCTGATGGTGTACTTGCTGTTACAGGTGTTGGAAGAGGTGGAAGTGGTGTAGTGTTTGGAAAAGATGTTTATGCTCACGAAACTCCTGCTAGCACTGCTGTTGCAGTTGATCCTGAAACATTCTGGACAAGCATAGGTGGAAGAAATTCCCCTGTAGGAGAAGCTTTTACATATGATGCTTCCAACGTCAGGCTTAGGGAACTTACATTAGGTTACTCTCTAGATAGCGCAACATTGGAGACAACTCCTTTTAAAAGCGCAAAAATTTCTCTAGTTGGGAGAAATCTTGCTTTCCTTAAGAATGATTCTGATATTGATCCAGAGGCTATTCATGGTGTAGGAGCAACAAACGATGGTTATGAGGCATTCTCATTACCAAATACTAGAAGCATAGGTCTTAATTTAAAGTTAGGATTCTAACATAATTTAAATAAAAATAATTTTAAGAAAAATGAAAATGATGAAAGTTCATATTAAATTAAGAAAGTTTATTTGGGCGCCGATTGCGTGTCTAATCTTTGTTTCAACTTTATCGTGTGATGATGATTTTGCGGAGCTAAATACTAATCCGCTTGCACTAAGTACTGATAAATTGGCAACTAGTGACGTTTTGCTTGGTCAAGCTTTTGCTCAGGCAACTTACACTTCAAACATGGGTCTTCATTGGAGAATGCAAATTTCACAAAGTTTGTTCTCCGATTTATGGTCAGGCTACTACGCGACCACTTATGTTGGTTTCGATTCAGACAGATTTACCCAAGTTGGTAGATGGGCTGATCTTGCATGGGGTTCCTTTTATGGTGTTGCTGCCCCTCAAGTGAAAGTCGTCGAGGATATTGCTACAGAAAATGGAAATAGTGTTGCAATGGGAATGGCTAAAGTTGTGAAAGTAAATGGATACAGTAGAATGACTGACTATTGGGGTCCTGTCCCTTACACTTCATTTGGAAATGAGGAATTAACGGTCCCGTTTGATTCCCAACAATCAATGTATGCCGATTTCTTCTCTGAGTTGGATGCAGCTAGTACAGCACTATCTGGAGGCGGATCTGCATTTGGAGGATCAGATTTAGTATATGGAGGAGATGGTTCTAAATGGAAAAAACTTGCCGAGAGTATGCGACTAAGATTAGCAATGAGAATTCGCTACTCTGATCCTGCAACCTCCAAAGCACAAGCTGAGAAAGCATTTAATTCAGGTGCATTAATTACATCAAATGCTGACAATGCTTTTATTACGTGTACAGCAGACAATAGAAATCCACTTGAGACCATCACAGACTGGGGAGAATTTAGAATGAGTGCCACAATGGAAGGTATCCTTAAGGGATTTGACGATCCAAGAAGGATGAAATATTTTGACCCTGCCGCATCTGGTGATCAGGATGGTGATGGTGATCCTTATGAAGGTTTACAAAATGGACAAACTAAAGTTTATCTTGGTACAAGCCAAAATCCATTAACTTCTGATGTAAATGTTTATTTTAGAGATGTTGCTCAGGGTGGTGCAAATCCTCCTTTAGAGTGGTTACAGGCTTCAGAGGTTCATTTCTTGTTAGCAGAAGCTGCACTTGCTGGTTACAGCGTTGGGGGGACTGCACAGTCTTACTACGAATCTGGAATAAAAGTATCTATGGAAAGATGGGGTGCTGCTGATGCTGCTGGTATAGCAGCATACACTGCAAGTAACAATACACCTGTTAGTTTTGATGGAGGAACAACTCCTGCGTCATCTGATATAACTGTTGCGTTTAACACATCAGATAATGAAAAAGCTCTTGAGCAAATTATAACTCAAAAGTGGATTGCTCTTTTTCCAAATGGTTGGGAAGCATATGCTGAGGCGAGAAGGACAGGATATCCAAAACAACTTCCGAGAGTCCAGTCTGATAACCCTGATGTAGGAGTTAATGATATTCCGGCCAGAATGGTCTATACTTCATCTGAGTATACAAATAATGCTGAGGCCGTTCAAGCTGCGGTATCATCAGCAGAATTAGGTGGACAAGATAAAAACAACGTTAAGTTGTGGTGGGATAAAAAATAATTTCCTATATTTTTTATTATTAAAAAAGAGGGTTTAATACCCTCTTTTTTAATTTTAAAA
>MDTG01362049.1_pt1 | contig 12391 bp, 9 predicted proteins | sample 811421 | NCBI WGS metagenome assembly MDTG01 (sample SAMN05326645, study PRJNA326480) | marine metagenome | isolation source: seawater | place: Pacific Ocean: South East | collected 2011
AAGTGCTTTTGATCCACCAACATCTCACGAGTGGGATTGGAGCAAAGTTTATCCCCAGTTAATGCCTGAAGGAAAAGGGTCAAATGCTGCTCAATTTAAAGATATGATGAAAGAAGCTCAATTAGATTCTTCTCTATTGAAAAGTGTTGGAGATGGAATGAAAAAAATGGCAACTCAAACTAGTAATATTAATGAATTAGCTGGATCATCGGTTGCTGCAAAAGAATACTCAGATAGTATGAAAAGTGCTACAAATTCTTTAAAATCTGTAAATGAATCTTATAATACTATTTCGTCTACTGCTCAAGATCTTGCGGCTTCATCAACTAGTGTGAAGGAGGCTGTAAATCTAACACAAGAATATAAAGAGAATTTAAAGAATGCCTCGAGTTCTTTAGGTGCAATTGTTGATGCTTCAGGTCAGATTACAGACACTGCAAAAAGTATGACAAACGCTCAAAATGATGCGGTTAGATTGCAGAAAGAACTTCAAGATCTTACTGAAAATTTAAGTAAACTAAATAAAATTTATGTTGGCATGTATGATGCTATGCATAAATAAAATTTAATAAAATAATTTTATAAAAATATAAATTATGGCTGCTGGTAGTAATCCTAGACAGAAAATGATTAACCTAATGTATTTAGTGTTAATTGCTATGTTAGCTTTAAATGTTGATACTAAAGTTCTGAAAAAGTTTATACTTATAAATGAAAGCTTTGAATCAACTAACTCTGAAAAAGTAGTAGATAATTCTAATAAAATAGAAGCAATAAGGTCTGCAGTTAATGACTCAGGAAATAGGAAAGAAGACACAGATGTTCTTTCATTATCAGAGTCAGTTAGAGAAAAGTCAGATGCTGTTATTAACTATATGGCAGAAATTAAAAATACTATTGTATTAGAAACAGGAGGAAAAGATTCTAAGACTGGTATTAAAGGTTATAAAGACATAGACTTTGTATATAGTTATATGCAAAAAGACCTTGACGAAAATGGATTAAGTAATGGAGAAGAGTTACAAGTTTTTATTAATGAGTTCTCTACTTTTATTCAAGATTCAGTTTATATGGGTGATGAAAACTCTGGTATTCATGATCTAGCTAGAAATGCCGACCAGATACCAATGTATGCAGATGATCCACCAACAGACCCTTCATTTACTAAATTAAATTTTGGCTTTGGTACTTCTGCGGGTGCTGGACTTGCAACTATAAGTCAATTACAGGCAGATGTTATCAATCTTGAAATCAAGGCATTAGATAAATTGGCAGCTTCAGTTGGAGCAGCTGACTTAAAGTTTGATGTAGTATCTCTTACAACATTACCTGAACAAAAAGTGGTTGCTGCTGGGGCTAAGTATAGAACTCAACTGTTTTTATCTGCTGCATCTTCTGCAATAGTTCCAACAATGACAGCTGATGGTGATACATTAGAAGTTACTAATGGAAGAGGATATTATGAATTTACTGCTAAGGGTGCTCAATATGATAGAGAGGGATTATCAAAGCAAAGTTATGTTGGTACAATAAGTGTTACACTCCCTGGCGGTAGAGATACAACTTTTGTTGATACTGTAGAGTATTTTGTTGCTAGACCTGTAATTCAGATTCAGTCTGCTTCTGTTCAGGCATTATATCTAAATTGTGGTAATGAAATTACTGTTAATGTTCCAGCATTAGGTTCTGAATATAATCCTACCTTCTCAGCGAGAGGCGGGGATGTTGTCAGAGGTTCAAAAGCTGGTCAGGTAACTATTATTCCAAAATCAAAAAAAGTTGATTTAAATGTTAGTAATGCTGGTAACTTTATTGGTTCACAATCATTTGGAGTAAGGCAAATACCTGCTCCGGAAATTAAAGCTAGAATTAAAGGGAAGGAGATTGATGCAAAAACCGGCATCCCAGTCAGTACGCCAACTTTTAGTCTAGACGCAATTGCTGACGCAAGTTTTGCAGAGTTTTTACCAAAAGATGCTCGTTTTCAGGTTAGGGAGGCTGAAGTAAATTTGGTAAGAGCTGGTAGAGGTGTTTCTAGACAAAGAGTAAACAGTAAAGATGTAAATCTGAATAAATTAGCTGGTAAAAGAAAAGGGGATAATATTGTGATTGAAATAAAGCGAGTGGCTAGAGCAAATTTTAGAGGAGAAGTTGAGGAATTCAAAAATTTTGCTCCTAGATATATAACAATACCATTAAAATAAATTATGAAAAAGTTAAATAAGATTCTTGTACTGTTTGTTCTATTGACCTTGCTGCCAGTAGAGGATTCATATTCTCAATCTGCTCCTGAGTCAAATGGGTATAATCCTTTATCATTAAGACAAGTGCATGAATCTTATTTAATGTGGAAAAAGACATTATGGAGAAGAGTTGATTTGAAGGAGAAACAAAATAAGCCATTTTTTGCCAGAAATAGAGAGATGTCTAAAATCATAATCGAAGCTGTAGAGAGAGGTGTTTTAATACCATATAATAGTGATTCTGTTAATGACAGTAATGTTATGTCTAGAGAGGAATTTATTGAAAACATTCAACAAGTTGATGAGGAGATAGAAGAGGAAGAAGAATTTGGCTTTGATTTAGATGATCCTTTTGCAGGATTTGAGGATGAGGGAGATGATCCTTTTGCTGAGGAAGTTGAAGAAATAGAAACAGGACCAATTTTTATTCCTAAAAGAGAATTTTCAATCTTTGAAATAAAAGAAGATCTATATTTTGATAGAATTCACTCAAGGATCTATTTTGACATACAGGCAATAACAATGTATCTTCCAGGAGATAGTTTTTATAACCCTGCTGGATTTGAGAAACCAATTGCCTCATTTAGATTTATAGACCTTTATAACCTCTTTAAGTCAATGTCAAGAGATGCAATATGGTACAATGAAAACAATATTGCTCAGCATAAGAATTTGGGAGACGCTTTTTTACTTAGACTATTCAAGGGTATAATTGTCAAAATAGCTAATGCCGATGACATTAGAGTGTCTGAGCTTTATGCTAGATCTAGAAAAGAAGGAATTATGGCCAGCTTTAAAGTAGAGCAAGATCTAATGGAATGGGAAGCTAATCTTTGGGAGTACTAGTAAAGTAATTAATTATTTTTTCTGCTTTTTCTTTTCCTATAATTCTAGATAGTTTTTTTTTGCTAGCTTTTTTAATATTTTCAATTGAACCAAAATTCTTTATCAATTTAGTTCTTGTAATTTCTCCTATTCCGAATATTTCTTCTAATTCTGATTGGATAAATGTATTACTTCTAAGTTGTTTGTGGTATGTAATTGCAAATCTGTGAGCTTCATTTCTAATATTCTGTATAAACTTTAACTCTTGTGTATTTTTGCCTAATAATATTGGAATAGAATCGTTAGGAAAATAAATTTCTTCAAGTTTTTTTGCTATTCCGATTACATTTATTTTATTATAAATTTTTAAATCTTTTAATACTTGACATGCTGAACTAAGTTGACCCTTTCCTCCGTCTATAATTATTAAGTCTGGTAGCGAGTTATTCTCTTTTATTAATTTTGAATACCTTCTCAAAACAACCTCCCTCATTGATTCAAAGTCATCCGGTTTTGTTACTGATCTTATTTTATATTTTCTGTATTCTCTTTTGTTTGGATACCCATCTTTAAAAAGTACCATTGAAGCTACAGTGTTTTCCCCTTGAATATTGGATATATCAAAACATTCTATGTGAAAAGGTATTTTTTTTAGATTTAATTTATTCTTTAGATCAAGAAGTATTGATAATTTTTTTGTTTTTCTTTCTTTTTTCTCATTATATAAATTTTTCTTAAAGAAAAGTATATTTTTTAAACTCATATCCAATAATTTCTTTTTATCACCGGCCTTTGGGATATATGATTTAAGATCATTAGATATTATTTTATTTAAGTTAATATTTGAAATTATATTATTATTAACACTGTTATATTTGAATTTTAAGTCCATAATTATTTGTCTTAATTCTTTTTTTTCGAGACTTAATTTTTTCTTTATTTTTAAAGATTCTGAACCAATGATCATCCCATTATTTATTTTTAAATAATTAATAAAATATGATTTACCATCTTCAATCATTCCTATAACATCAAGTGCATTATATTTATCATTTACAATTATAGATTTAGACTGATATGTATCTAAAAGTTTTAATTTTTCTTTAATATTTTGAGATTTTTCAAATTCCAGTAATTCAGAAAACTCCTTCATTTTATTTATTAGATGTTCTTTTACATTTTTAAAATTTCCCTTTAAAATTTCCCTTACATATTTTATATTTTCATTATAAGCTTTTTCAGATAATAATTTTTTATTCTTTTTACCATATTTTGTAAATCCGAGAATTAATGTATGTCCATTTTTAGAATGAACATTTAATCCAATATTATTTTTTAGATCATTTATTTTTTTTTGAGAAAAATTATAATTGCTAACTCTAATTGGATAGATATTATTAATAATATTTAATAGGGAATTTATTGCTTTCACATTAGTAAAGGGCCCAAAATATTCTGAACCATCTTTTATATATTTTCTTGTTAAAAAAACCCTAGGAAACCTTTCTTTTTTTATAGAAACCCATGGGTATGTTTTATCATCTCTTAGTAAGATATTATACTTTGGTTTATATTCTTTTATTAGATTATTTTCAAGAAGTAAAGCGTCATGTTCCGATTCTGAAATTACAAAATCAATTTTTGTAATTTCTTTTATCATTTTCAAGATCTTATTATTGTTTTGTTTTTGAAAATAACTTTTTACTCTCTTATTTAAACTTTTTGATTTCCCAACATATATTATATTAGATTCCTTATTTATAAATTTGTATACACCTGGTGAACTAGGAAGTTCAACTTTTTTAATATCTATCATTATTTAGAAAATATCAGATGCATCAATTTTATCAAGAATTATATCTAAAGAATCAGACTTAATATCATTATTATAGATTGAACAATCTATTTCAACGTTTATTATTTTTGTTGGTTTATCAAATTTTCCTTTTTCAATGCCAAGTTCGGAATCGCTGTAGATATCTAACATATATTGTTGCCAAATAGGCATTGCTGTTCTGGCGCCTTGACCAAATACCCAGTCTCTAAAGTGGATACTCCTATCATCTCCACCTACCCAAGCTCCTGAAACGAGATTATGGGTAACTCCAACAAACCAACCGTCAGATGCGTTTTGAGTAGTTCCTGTTTTTGCTCCTACATCATTATTTAATGTCAGCTCCGGATTTAACCCTCTCGCGGTACCACCTTCTTCTTCTTTTGATCCTTTAAGCATGTGAAGCATTAGATATGCTGTTTCTTCACTCAAGGCTTCTTGTTTTGTAGGTATAAACTCTTGAATTAAGTTTCCATACTTGTCTTCAATTCTTGATATAAAAAAGGGTTCTGTCCAGATTCCTTTATTAATAAAAGTACTATATGCTCCGACTAAATCAAAAAGAGACACATCGCCACCCGCTCCAAGACATACTGCTGGAACAGGGTCAAGTTTACTCTGTATCCCTAATTTTTTTGCATAATCTACTACTGTATTAGGGGACAATTTTTTAGTAATAAAAGCAGTAATTGAATTTACTGATTTTGCCATTGCTCTTCTAAGGGTCATTGTTTCACCAGTCCATTTACTATTATGATTATCAGGCCTCCAGTATGGAGGATCTTGTCCTGGTAGTTCAAAAACAACGGGCGCATCAACAACAGGGTAACATGGAGAATACCCATTATCAATTGCTGCAGCATAAACAATTGGTTTAAATGTTGATCCTGGCTGTCTTTTACCTTGTTTAACATGATCATACTTGAAAAATTTGTGATTTATTCCTCCAACCCAAGCTCTTATGTATCCACTTTTAGGTTCTATAGAAACAAAACCAGCCTGTAAAAAATTTTTATAATATTTGAGTGAATCCATTAGGCTAAAAACAGTATCAATTTCACCCTCCCAGCTAAAAACTCTCATTTTTTTCTTTTCATTTAATTTCTTAAAAACAGCGACAGTATCATTCTCCTTTTCTTTTAATAGATCTTTAAAATATCGGGTCCTTTTAATTGTATTTTCTAAAAAATTTTCAATTTCAAATCCTTTTTCATCAATCCATGGATTTCTTCCTTTCCAATGTTCGCTAAAAATGCCTTGTAATCTTTTCATCTGTTCTTTTACAGAATTTTCTGCATATTCTTGCATTTGACTATTGATGGTTGTATAAATTTTTAATCCATCTGAAAATAGATCATAATCATTTTCTTTTGCCCAGGCTATTAAATAATTTCTTACTACTGTTCTAAAATATGTTGCTTGTCCAACGTTTTGATTTTCAACTTTATAATTTAATTCAAGACTCATGGACTTTAATGAATCATATATTTGTTTATCAACAATTTCATATTTATATAGATTATAAAATATTTCAGCTCTTTTTTCAATCGCATTATCTGGATTAAAGTAAGGATTATATTTTGTTGGTTTATTTAATAGCCCAACGATTATAGATGATTCATTATAATTTAATTCTGATGGAAGTTTATTGAAATAAGTTTTAGCTGCTACCTTTATGCCATAAGAATTACTTCCATATTCAGCTGTATTTAAATACATAGAAAGAATTTCTTTTTTAGTGTAGAATCCCTCTAGCTTTACAGCTACAATCCACTCTTTTACTTTTGAAATTATTAATCCTAGAAAAGGAACTCTACTTAATGTTCCTCTCTTTTCTTGTCTGATTTTAAATAAATTTTTAGCTAATTGTTGAGTTATAGTACTACCTCCACCTTCTAATCCACTACTTCCAAATGTCAAAATATTTTTTCCAACCCCATAACTTGCTCTAACTAATCCTTTCAAATCTATTCCGGAATGTTCGTAAAATCTAATATCCTCAGTAACCAAAAGTGTTGTTACTAGTTCTTCGGATAGTTCATCAAATTTAACAGGGGATCTATTATACCTAAAATATTTCCCTAATAACTTGTTATCACTAGAATATAATTCTGATGATAATTCTGATTCAGGTTTTTCTAAATCTTGTAAACTTGGCATCCCACCAAATAAATTAAAAAAATTATAGTTCACTGAGACTATAAATAGTATAAGGAAAATAATTCCTCCAATTAATGAGAACCATATCTTATTAATTATACTTTTTGATTTTTTCATTACATGTAAAATTTACTAAATTCTTCATAGTTTTTAGACTTAAAAATCAAATTCATATTCTTTTCTCCAATAACAAAATTAGTATTTCCATTTATTTCCTCATTATTTAACTTTGATTTAAAATCTTTTTCTATTTGTTTCAAAATTTTATAATCCTTATAAGTAAATGCTTCAAAATATATATTATCATCTAGTAAAAACGAATATATATTAACAGCAATGTTTGCTTTATTTAAACACTCATTCAAAATTGATATTACTTTTTCTTTATTAATATTGGATGTTGTGAAGAAGTAGTATTTGGAATCAATATTATTATTGAATTTTGGCAAACCACTATAAATAAATCTATTATGAACCTCTTTTGCTGATTTAAGAAGTGTTGATGCGTATTTAATTGATGACTCATTTTTTGATTTTTCTAAAAAACTTTTTAATTCAAATTGCAAAGAAAAATTACCAGCTTGATTTCCTCTCCCTATAGCTTTTAGAAGAGATAAATTCTCAAAAAATGGATTTTTATTATAATATTTTTCTAATGAATCAACCTTTGAAATTACAATATTGCTATTACCTTGAATTAAATTTTCATAAAGAGTATTATATGTCTTTTTTAAAAAGTTAAGCTCTTTAAATTCATCAAATTTATAGTTAGGGTTAATTATTAGTTTATAATATTCTGTCTCTTTGAAGTTGCTTAATATTATATCTTTATATTTTGCATTATCTTTTTCAATTAAATAAAGTTGATAATAAATTTCTGGTAAATATTTAGACAAATTGAACCTATTAATAAAATTCTTAAACACTTCAATCCCTTTTTCAATTTCATTTAGCTTTTGAATGTAAATTTTTCCAACAGAATAATATGCCTCTTCAATTTCTTTTAATAGAGTTTCTTTTTGACTTTTTTCAAACGGCAAAGATGATTTTATTTTGTCTACAGTTTGAACATCATCATTAATCTCTTCGTTTTCTTTAATTTTAGAGTCTTCCTTTTGGGCTATTAAGTCATTTACTTCATTATTAAAGCTTGACTTAGAAATTAATCTCCAATTATCTTTTAACTCTCTATTGCCCCAAATTCTTTTAAAATCATTAATCCCAATACTAATAATTGATGAGTTGCTAAAATACCATTCACCTTCATTGTTATTTAATATTATTTTTGATTCATTTAGTGAAAAATTTTGTTGACTTACCGATCCTAACTTACGTTTTTCATTTTTTTTATTCAACTTTATTTTCTTTTTAAGAATCTCATCAAGTTCAAAGTCTGGAATTGTAGTTAAATAAATTAAACTGTCATTTAATTGAATAATATCTAAGTTCTTAACAAGGTCATTTAAGATATCGCTCTTATATTTTAATATATCATAGTCTTTATATTCTCTACTTATATAAGTAAGAGCACTGTCATAATAGAGTTTTGCTGATCTGTAATTATAAATTTTATCATAATATATGTCGGCTATATTTTTATAAGTATAAAAAAGCAATTCGTTTTTATTTTGATTTTTTTTTGTAGAAATATTAAAACTTCTAATAGCATCATTATATTTCTCTTTTTTATAATTAGATAAACCAATTTCAAAATATATTCTGTCAAGATTATCTATATTTTTTTTGTCTCTAATTAGCTTATTAAAAAACTTATCAACTTCATATTTTTCATTATTTATTAATGCTTTTGAATAAAAAATTTTTGCATTAAATTCCATTTCAAAAGAAGGGTTGTTTTTAATGCATTTTTTAAAATAATCTTGTGCTAATTCATATTCTTGATTGATTAAGTATACTTGTCCAATAGCAAAATAGACTTTGTTAATCAAACTTTTTTTCTTAGCAATTGATTCTATAGATATAAGTTCTCTAAATAATTTTTCTATATCATTTATTTTTTTAAAAAGGGCATGGGCAAACAGATGATATTCTAGAATTAATTCCTTGTCTATTGTTTTATTTTGTAAAAAATTGTATACCTCTATTGCTGAATTATAATCCTCTTTTTCAGTATATGCTCTCATTAAATAAATTAATGACATTTGTTTTGCATATTCGTTATTAGATTTTGAATTAACATATTTAAGAGTTGTTATTGCTTGATTAATTTCTAAGGCCAAAAGCCTAGCTTTCCCTATAAGAGCATAACTTGGATAAATATATTTTGAGTCTTCATGCCTTTGAATTAATATAGAAAGTTTTTTGATAATATCTTCCTTTTTATCAGATAAGCCAGATACTTGGTTTGTGTCAATTTCATATGATAGATTAATCAGACTATCATAATTATTATTATTTATTTTATATAAATCATTTTCAATTTTATTTATTGACTCAATTGCTAAAAAATACCCATTGTATTTTGCTGCTGTGTCATTATAAGCTCTATTAATTATAGAGTTACATGAGATATTAATAAAGAACAGAACTAAAGATGGAATATATAATCTCATATTTTTAATTAAACAATAGCTAAAACGTAGCTATTAAATATTTATTTTTACATATAATATAAAATAATAATTTATTATACCATGAGAAACAAAGTTATCAAATGGTTTAGAAATAGGCTTCAAATTATCTTTAGAAATAAAAGAGATTTTAAAGATATTTTTCTATATGAATTTACTAACCTAAGTCTATTGGTATATTCTCTAATTTTTTCACTTATAATTTTTTCACTATCTTTTTTATTATCCACAACTATTCTTAGTCAATGGTTTGATCCTCGGTATGTAGAAAAAAAAGCAAACGAGGAGCTTATTAAGCTTTCAAATTCAATAGACTCATTAATTATTGAGTCAGAAATTAAAGATAAATACATAGAAAATATTATGATTATTCTTTCAGGCGGGGAGAACCAATCCCTTGAAGATGAATCAGATGTTAATAAATTAGAGCTTAAAGACCAATCTAATGATTATTCGGCCATTGACTCATTTTTCAGACAAGAATTTGAAAGTAACCTATCTTTTTCTGAAATAATTAAATCTTCAGACACTGATCAAAATATATTATTAATGTCTCCGGTATCTTCTGGAGTAATTTTGTCAACTTATGATCCATCTAACGAACACTTTGGTATTGATTTTGTTTGCAAAAAAGAGGAGCCAATTAAATCAGTTTTTGAGGGTACAGTTTTGATGGCTTCCTGGACTAAAGACAGTGGCTATATTGTCAGTATCGTTCATCCAAATAATTTAATTTCGGTTTATAAACACAATTCTAAAGTTTTTGTAGAACCAGGGCAAATTGTGAAAACCGGTGAAGTAATATCTATTATTGGAGACACTGGAGAGTTATCATCAGGTCCTCACTTGCATTTTGAACTATGGTTAAATGGTAAATCTGTAAATCCTTCGGAATTTATATCATTATAATTAGATTTGTGGAACTTTAATTTAAAATATAGGTTTTGGATAATATAAATGGATCAAATAATATTATTGGTGAAGGGAGTGTTTTAAAAGGAAATTTAAACACATCAGGTAATATAAGGCTAGAAGGTAAGGTTATAGGAGATATATCTTCAGAATCAAAAGTTGCATGTGGCGAGACTTCAATTGTTGATGGAAATGTAGTTGCTGAAAATGCTGAGATAGCAGGAAAAGTTACAGGAAAAGTTACAGTGTCAGAATTATTAATTCTTAAATCATCTGCCTCTATCCATGGTGATATCTCCACCAATAATTTAATAATTGAATCTGGTGCTAATTTTAATGGAGCATGTTCAATGGGAAAAGAAGAGATTGAAGAAGACTCTTTGGAGGATAATGAGTAATAATAATTACCTAAAATATTTCAATTTAAGTTATCAGTTTTTTTTAATCATTATAATTTCTGGAGTTTTTGGATATTTTATTGATAATTATCTAAATCTTGGGTTTTTTATTTTCACATTTATTTTTCCTGTTCTAGGGTTTTTTTATTCATTATATCGTGTATATAAAAGTATGAAGTAGTGATTATTCTTAATAAAAAGAGTTTTTATTTTTATACTTCACTTGTACTTATATATTCATTGACTGTATTTTTTAAACCAGACTACATTCATAAATATTTTTTTTATATTTTCTTTTATAATATTTTTTTAGATCTAGGATTTAAATTTTTAAATAAAAATGCTTTTCAGAAAAAAAATCACACCGTAATAATTGTTATTCTATCTACCTTTTTGAGGTTTGTTTTATCTATAATTTTTGTCTTTTTATTTGGCCTCATTGGAACAGAAAACTTTATGTTATTTACAATTAATTTTTTGATTGTCTTTTTATTATTTATATTATTTGAAATAACAATTCTATTAATTAATTTGCATCGTGAATAGCTAAATAATGAATCACTTTAGACCTTTTTTTCTGTATATAATTTTCTTTATTTTTTTGTTTACTTCAAGTACTTATGCCTCTGAAGATGCAGCTAAGAGTGAAGACGGAAAAATAGATATAGGTGGTATGATAATGCATCATATTTTAGATGACTATCAATACGAAATTACACATGGCGTTGTGATTCCTTTACCTGTAATATTATATGTTAAAAATGAGGGATTAACTTTATTTTCGTCATCTAACTTATTCGATGAAAATCATGAGCCATTAAAAGAAGGATATAATGGTTTTTATTATGATCATGGCAAAATATATCCATTAGATAAGTCTGCTTCTTATATTGATTTATCAATAACAAAAAATGTTTTTTCCATGTTTATAACTGCTATACTTATGCTACTAATTTTTCTTTTAGTTGCGTCTAAATATAAAAATAAGATGGAGAAACCGAAGGGGATACAATCTCTTTTTGAACCATTAATTATTTTTATTAAAGATGATATAGTCAAACCTAATATAGGACCAAAATACGAAAGATATCTTCCTTATATGCTCACATTATTTTTCTTTATATTCTTTGGAAACGTTTTAGGGCTTCTCCCAGCTGGGGCTAACTTAACTGGAAATATTGCAATAACTATGGTATTAGCTTTAATCACATTTTTTATGACAAATATTTCTGGAAACAAGAATTATTGGAAACATATTTTTTGGACACCAGACGTGCCTCATGTGATGAGAATAATTATTTTGCCAATTGAAATTATTGGTCTTTTTACAAAACCATTTTCTCTCATGTTAAGACTTTTTGTTGCAATCACTGCCGGTCATATTGTGTTGCTGAGCTTTATTGGAATGACTTTTATCTTTGGTAGTTA
>MDTG01107477.1_pt1 | contig 12390 bp, 14 predicted proteins | sample 811421 | NCBI WGS metagenome assembly MDTG01 (sample SAMN05326645, study PRJNA326480) | marine metagenome | isolation source: seawater | place: Pacific Ocean: South East | collected 2011
TCATCAAAATGCACAAATTCGATCCCTAAGTCTGCGGTTGATAAATGGTCATCATCGCCGTTTGTTAGGTCTGCATAAGCATTAAATTTTGGTTTGGTTTTATTGTTCATGCTCTCCTCCATAGCGCGAGATGACTATTGTTTGACCACATATAAGGCCTTTTCTAGCCAATGCATTTCGCATGCCAGAGCAGTGATTAGCGTACTAAATTTAGCGATAAATCGATAGAAAGATGACGTTAATCGGTAAGCGAGGTCTGTCGTAATTCACCAGATACACTCATTTGACGGCCAATTGTAAAAAAGTCACTTGGGTCAACTGATTTTCCATCCACCTGAATTTCATAGTGCAAATGCGCACCAGCCGATCTACCAGTGTTGCCCATTTTCCCAATCACCATATTTTCACCAACATAATCACCGACTCTTACGGTGATGCGCGAGAGATGCGCATAGAGAGTCGAAATACCATAGTCATGTTCGATGCGCACAACCTTGCCAAAACCACCCTCATGCCCGGCAAATACAACTGTACCAGGAGCGGTGGAACGGACATTTTCTTGCCATGTGCCGGCAAGGTCAATGCCATGATGAAAAGTTTTCACCCCAGTTTTTGGGTGTTTGCGATATCCGTAGTCACTTGAAATGTAGAAATATAGCATAGGGGTTTTGAACGGAATTTTGCGCAGCGCCGCACGATGTTCGGCCAAAGTAATCAGCAATTGTTTGAAATCGGTGTCTTTAGTGTTGGTTTTTTCTTTATCATAGCGCGGTAGATAATCGGCATTGATACCAAGCTGGCTGATGCTTTTGCGGATATAATCAATTTCACCCTCAAGAGATAACAGCATTTTTTTCGCGCGAGCGGCATCACTGATTGATGGTAACAAAGGGCCAGCCTGGCTACCGTAAGCCGTAGTGGAAAGTCCATTATCAAGAGGGCCAGCAGTAATGTCGTCAACATTGTTTGCCGGTAGCTGGGTTTGACCGTCACCGGATTTGGGTTTGGGGTCAACGTCTGAAAACAGACGCGGTAACATTGCAATTGCGAAGCCAGCGGCTGATCCTACAAGGCTGTCTTCGTCAACTGATCTGTCGGGGGTATATTCGTCATTGTTGGTTTTGGGCAAGGTCAGTGGTGAGGCATCTGTGATCACTGCGCCAGCGATCTGATCCAGGGCTTGATCTGGCATTTCGAATTCTGAAAAGTCTGTTCCTGGATATTGCTGTGCCGGGGTGGTGGCGAGCGCTAAATCTATAATCGGTGCATCAGTTTCAGCGATATGGACCTCTTTACTATCTATGTTGTCTGTTGTCACAGTATTTTTTGGCGGTGCGCTGACTAGGTGGGGATCCTGGTTATCACCGGCATTAATTATCTCTGGTGAGGTATCAAAACGTTCCAGTTCGGTGCTGCTAGATAATTCTGCAAGTGAGGGCGCATTTACCTGCGGCTGTGTATTAAACCGGGATGGAAGCCGTTTGGGTGTTGTCGCTGTTTTACCCGAAATCATGCTACTTGGATCAGACGCGGCAATATGAGGTGCTATATCACCTTGCCATATGTTCGCGTTAATATTATTGACCCCGACAGGTGCCATAATCGTGGTATGCGCTCCATCGACTGCAGTTGTGATACTGGCATCGGCTGTTTGGATTGACTCATCACGTATCACTTCAATGGCGCTGTAGCTGGCGAAAATGGTTGACAAGAAGATTACCGATAAACCCACCATGCAGATTACAGCAGAAGCTAAAATAGTGGTTGGTTTCAAAGTAATTTCAACTGGTCCATTACGAGTAAAAAATAAAAACCTGTTTTCCCTTAAAAACCAGCTTCGGTTACGATTGATATGATGATTGTCCAGGTTATTATTGTACCACATTGGTGGTAAGAAATCGGTAAATTTTTGGTATAGAGATGGCCGTCTGCGTCTGGCAGTCTCAATTGGGCGAGGAATTGGGTGCTGCTGAACTTCCATTATATCTAGCTAATCTTCATCCAAACCATCAAAATTAACAATATGTTTGTCAGCAGCTGAATACCGATGACAGCAAGTAATAGCCGATTTGAGATTTGATTACGGATATTTAGGGTAAAGGCAGGCATTTTTAGAGCATTCTCAATACTCTTGTGGGTATTAACCATTGTGTCTGAAGGCGCTTTTGTTTTTTTCCAACCTTGAACGTCTGCTGGCTCCAGATTGCTCGAAATAGCAATGTCAGCCAATTCACCGAGGGTTCGCGCCGCTTGATTATGCTCACGCCCCGAGACAATTGCCGCGGATACCTCATTTCGCATTTCTTCTATTCGCTTGCGAATGTCGACAACATCATCGCTCATATTTTTCTAAGCACCATTTTAAAACAGATACACACGCCATTATTGTGGGTTAGGACTTGAATTTATCATCAAGCAAACCACATGCCAGCTCGATCCAATTACAGTTAGAACCAATAAGATAATATCGCAAACTTAAGAGCTTTCAGAGAGTTAATCGGCTGCCAAACATGATTGTAACAAAATATGAAGCATAATCAGCGATATATTACGTCTGGTAGCAAAAAAAACATGACTACGGTTTCGTCGACATAACTGATTATCTTCGGAGGTGTGCGAATCACCGGCGCTGCCATCTAAGGTAAAAGGATAGTCAATGTGAGGTAAATCTGGGTGTGATGGAGTGTGATAGAGCACATATCTTGCCATGAGGAAAATTTAATGGTGATATAGCAGCAGTTGGTTTTCATACACGTCAGGAAGACTGAATTGATTGGTGCAGAAAATTCAATTCACCGGGCGTTTAAATGTAATTGTGAATTGTGTTTCTGGCATTTAGGCACAACTGGTGGTGTCAAAGATGAGGCCAGCTTTACCGAGGGACGGATCAAAAATGGATAAAGTGACAGGCAACAAAGCCGTTATCGCTAATGGGGCGAATTTCACAGGTCAGATTAAAAACACGCCATCTATCGAGATAAATGGAACGGTTGAGGCAGACATAAAAGCTGAAAAATTAACAATTGGCGACGGTGGCAAATTTATTGGGGCGGCAAACGTTGAGCTTGTTGTAATTTCTGGACAGTACGATGGAAACATGGATGCAGGTAGCATTTGGGCTACTGCTACAGCAGAAATTTCTGGCAAAATACAATATAAGACAATACAGCTGGACCGTGGTGCAGCACTCAACTGCCGTTTTGTGCACAATTGGAAGCAAGAAAAAATAAACAAAAAAAATACCAATGACCCGGACGTTAAAAAAGATGAATCTGATATTAAGCGTCGACAGACAGCGGATAAAACTATGGAAGTCGGCAAAACAAAAAAAAGAAATGTTGAAAAGAGGAAAATGACAGTTGATATTGATGAAGATGTTACATCAGTCACTCACTCACGCGCTGAACCAAATATAAATGATGATGGTGATTTTAGGCTTTTTGCTGATCGGCCTAAAACATCATCAGGAGAGAATGAAAAGCAGCGTGGGCGGCGGCTCGGTATTTTCGGATTCGGATCCAAAACAGCAAAATTACCGGATGCTTAGGGCCAGCGACTACCTACGCCATAATTTTCGAAACTAATTTGGTCTAAAGTGACAAAGATAATGGACGAGTTTACACACATTATAAACGGCATGGATATTGAGGGTGTTCTCAATGGTGGCGATTTGCCGGTATTAGTAGATGGCCGGTTTACCGGTGAAATTCATGCTGAAAAAGTAACGTTGGGAGAACATGGAATGTTCGTTGGAAAGCTTTTTGCCTCATCAGTGGAAATCAGCGGGCATTTCAACGGCGAATTGGTTTGCGACTCCTTGAATGTGGGGTCAACTGGAAAAATTGAGGGGTCGGTCAAAGCTGACACATTGTCAATTGATCTCGGTGCTGAGGTGATGGGATCAATTGGCCGCTGTTCTTAAAACTTAAATTTATCAGAAAACTTGTTGAGTGTGTCATAACTAAGTTGCGTGTCAATCACAGAATATTGAGGGTTTGCTGTACTGCCTAGGCATCCTCGTCTAGATTACGCACAATGTCATCACATAATTCAGCCGTGGTTATGCATTGGTCGATAAATGCTAGAGTTTCGGCTCGGCCTTGTAATTGAAACATACGCATGGCGGCAAATCGGCCAGCTGACATGGCGATAGTTAGCGGTAAATCTTCCTCGCGAGTCATGGTATCGAGCAGATGTTCGACATGGTCACGAATGGCTGTGATACGCTGGTTGTCCATTTCTGACGCCTGAGACAATTCGGTGCATAGCTGCGCCGCATGAGACCGAAATTTGCTCAAATGAATAATTTCACCCATGATTTAATTTCCCTTTGCTAATCTGAGCGGGCAGGTGAGCATGCGCGCTTCTATGTTAATGGTGCTTACCTGGTTTTCGAGAGTGCTGTTCATTCTTATGACAATAAGCGCATTGCCATTGAGCGTAAATGCTTGATTTTTCAGCAATGTAATAGCATCGTTGACAGCGCCGCGATGTTGTACCTCAATGATTCCGGCCGTGACACAGCCGCCAAGGTTGGAGCTTGTGTAGTTCGAGAACTTGATGGCTTCAGAGCCAGGGGTTGGCTCAATTTCTATTAGTGGTTTTTCAGCCTCTGGGTCACTGGTTTCTGATAACGTCGCGACTTGGCTGGCAGCAAGGCTGGCTTGACGCATGCTGTCCCATTCATCAGATGGAACAACGACGACTGCACCAGATGTATGGTTTCGATTATCAATCAAAAGCTGACAGCCGCTGGCTAATATCACGAAGCTGACAAGTAGAAGCATTTTTGCTGTCTTCCGCATGACTAGATCCTGCTTTAGTTGATAAACCTGTTCTCTCCATTAAACGACACGGTACTTCAAATATTTATCAGTATGTCGTAAAATAAAAAACCTTGTGAATTTGAAGCTTTATTTGCATCTTAAGATTGGTAGCGTTGAATGAAGAACTATGTAACTTTGATCCAATTCACCATTATTTCCATAATGTGGGTGGCGACCAATATGTCAGTTCACGCGGCTGGCCGGACTTATGAAGGATCGGGGGAAAGTACTGCACATTGCAGCCTGTGGTCCTCGGAGCGGTTGCGTTGGCCTCAAACAAGTGTTGGCCGAGAGAAACAAGAATGCCGTCGCCGTGCGGTTAGGCCAACAGAGGGTGTGATCCAGTGTCGTTTGCGTACCTCATATATTGATCAGGAAACTGGTGAGCGGATGTGTATTTATCAACGCGGGGCAACTGGGCAAGGTGATATGACAACCAGCATGTCAAAAGAATTTAGTTGTGAGCGCAGTATAAGCTGCAATCAGGAGTAATCACATTTTATTTTACAGGTGGTTGGTCACGGACTGACTGACTCAATTAGGCAAGAAGGTTTTACCAGTGATTACCCAAAGACGTACCTATGAAGTCCTTGAGAAGGGTCAAGTCGGTGATCAACTTAGCCGCCGTTGCGATCTATTTCTGTCAATATTGATTGTTGTCAATCTTATTGCGGTTTGCCTTGAAACCATTGATAGCTTTTTTGTCGCACATAAAACAATATTTCTCGCGGTTGAGGTGGTATCAGTATCAATATTCTCCATAGAATATGCTCTCCGAATTTGGTCCCGTCCAGCTGCTCCAGATGAATATGGAAAAACCGCTAAATCCAAGCGGCTCGGTTATATTTTTAGCTTTACCGGAATTATTGATTTACTGGCTATTTTGCCAAGCATACTACCGCTTTTGCTTGGCGGTGTGGATTTGCGCTGGTTACGTATTTTACGGTTAATGCGGCTTCTGAAATTTTCGCATTATTCATCAGCGTTAGAAGATCTGTTTTCTGCGGTGAAACACGAGCGGCGGTCATTTGCGGCGACTTTGTATTTGCTTATTTTAGCAATTTTAATATCGAGTTCGTTAATTTACTTATTCGAACAGAATTTACAGCCGGAACATTTTGGCTCAATACCCGATGCGATGTGGTGGACAGTGGTAACTCTGACCACGGTTGGTTACGGCGATATTGTGCCGATCACGGTGGCCGGAAAACTTGTCGCCACATTGACTGCGCTGATGGGAGTTTGCGTTGTCGCATTACTCACCGGTATTGTTGCCACCGGATTTACCAATCAGGTGTCGATGCGGCGCAATCAACTAGAGGCCGAAATCACCTCAGCATTAAGTGACGGTGTAATCAGCAAAAATGAGCGCAAAGAGATTGAGGATTTGCGTCAACGGCTAAATATTTCAGAAGAAGATGCGCTAGCCATTATTAACTACATATCGCGAGAGGCCAAATCTGCAAATCGGGGACCGGAAGACATTTAATTAATCTGGCTGTGTCGTTATGACGTATGCTAACACGATAATTTTTTCTTCTCTGCGACAGGATTTTTTCTATAGATAAAATCTATCTTTTCTTGGCATTTTCTGACATCTAAAACGTTTGAGTTCATTATGGTCTTGCCAATCACTATGCTTCTGATAATTGATACACTGAGAGTAGCATTATGCCCTCAGAGTGTTATCACTGGCATAAGGTAATTTAACACCTTTATAGCGCACTCCTCGGGGGTTTTATCTACAGTCTTGATGGTGATCTCCGGATTTTCCGGCTGTTGATATTCAGAGTCTATACCGGTAAAGTTTTTTAGTTGTCCAGATCGTGCTCTCTTGTAAAGGCCCTTTGGATCACGTGCCTCACAAATCTCTAACGGGGTGTCAATATACACTTCGACAAACTCGTTATTCGCAATGATATTTCTTGCGTAGTCTCGCTCAGAGATAAACGGTGATATAAATGCTAAAATTACGATCAAGCCCGCATCTGCCATGAGTTTTGCCACTTCTGCGACCCTCCTAATATTTTCAGCCCTGTCGGCATCTGAAAAACCAAGATCGTGACTTAGACCATGGCGAACATTATCTCCATCAAGGGTGTAGGTTTTGAAATTTAGTGCGAATAATTTAAGTTCCAAAGTGTTTGCAATGGTTGATTTTCCCGAACCAGAGAGGCCTGTCAGCCAAACCACACATGGCTTGTGTTTGTTCTGCCGTACCCGCTGTTCTTTTTGAATTGCCATATCAAACTGGAAGATGTTTGCTGAATTACGCACAGTTAGAATACTCGTGCAATTTGAATTTCTTACCTATGTTTCTACATTGTACCATAGGCGTCTCAGAACAATGAATTAAATTAATTCAGTTGCAGAAAAAAATTAGACATTTATGGAAAGTGTGATGACCTTTTCAGGATCAGCCAAGCTTTGACCAGAAATCTACTGGAAACTGCCTATTGAGGACAACTAGATGATAATTGCACCGTCAGATTACATTGCGTCAGTTATCCATCAACACTAGTTCTGCTTTTTTATCTGGTACATTTTGTTGGCGTGATGTCGCAACCATGCTATCCAAACGCCTAACCCTAGTTGTGGGCAGAGAGGGGCGTTATGAGAAAAATTATGCCGGTGATATTGTGCGGTGGTGTGGGATCTCGGTTATGGCCATTGTCTCGCAAAAGTCTTCCTAAACAATTCGCTCAGCTACTTGGCAATAAAAGTTTGTTTGAAGCTGCTATGAAGCGTGTTGATACTAAAGAATTCTCCAGCCCGTTAATTGTCACTTCGAGGGATCATAGATTTCTAGTCGAAAAACAACTCAGAGATTGCGGGTGTTCGGGCACCATCTTGCTTGAACCGACTGGAAAAAACACCGCCCCGGCGGTGTTTGCTGCGGCGCATCATGTTATGAAACAGATTGGTGATGAGTTGCTATTGGTGATGCCGTCTGACCATCATATTCCTGATCAAGACGCATTTGTAGAAATGGTGTTGGCTGGATGCGAGGCAGCTCGCAACAGCGCAATCGTTACATTTGGTGTTTCCCCAAATAGGCCTGAAACTGGCTTTGGCTATATTGAACTTGGTGATTCGACGTCGAGTGCAGTATCCACTGTAAAAAAATTTCATGAAAAACCAGATTTTGTGACCGCGCAGAAAATGTTTGATGCTGGAAATTATGCCTGGAATGCTGGTATTTTCCTGTTTCGCACCTCGGTCATGCTTGCGCATGCCAAAACACTCCAGCCTGATATGTTGGCTGCGACCCAGGAGGCCGTCGATTGCTCGCGCGAGGACAACAAATTCCGGCATATTAATCGGGCGGCTTGGGCAAAGATTCAAGGTCAGTCAATTGATTATGCCATCTTGGAAAAAACAGACCAAATTGCGTGCGTAAAGTTTCAGGGGAATTGGTCTGATCTTGGAGATTGGAACGCTGTGGCGGGACAATTGCCGCGTGATGACAACGGTAATTTTGTTAACGGAGCAGCCAATCAGATTGATTGCCACAATACCACCCTGTGGTCATCGGCGAGCGACATACAGCTTGTTGGTCTTGGGCTCGAAAATGTAGTTACGGTAGCGATGGACGATGCAGTACTGGTAGTTGACGCCTCACGACTACAGGATGTACGCCAAGTTGTTGAGCACCTTAAGCTGGCTGGAGTTTCGCAAGCTGATCAACACGCAAGGGATTATAGGCCCTGGGGGTGGTTTGAAAGTCTTGTGAGTAAGCCAGGCTATCAGGTGAAGCGCTTACATGTTTTCCCGGGCGCGGCACTGTCGCTACAGAGTCATAAACATCGGTCCGAGCATTGGGTCGTGGTGTCTGGTAGAGCGACAGTGGTGCGCGATCAGGAGACATTATCGTTGTCAACGAACGAATCGGTTTATATTCATGTCGGGCAGAAACACCGGTTAGCAAATGAGACAGATCAGCCACTGACGGTAATTGAGGTGCAAACAGGAAGCTACTTAGGTGAGGACGATATCACTCGTTATTTTGACCAGTATGACAGATAAAAAATTGCTCCGTTACTGCAAATTTGAGCATATTCACTGCTTTACATTCAAAGCAGATTTTCTCGCTCGGGCTTTGCAAAAATTTTAAGAACGTTGCAAATTTTGTCTGACCCCGTCGAGTGCAATCGTGTCTCATACGTTTCCATAACGGCGGTTTCTTATCATCCTAAATCCTTTTATTAACTCTGCGATTCCTTTTTCTAGTGAAACATGCGGTTGCCAGCCAGTTTTTTCTATTTTGGCGTTTGAGACAATGTAATTTCGTTGATCTGGGTCTTTGGCCAATTCATGTTCGATGAAAACAAATTCGGGCACTTGCTGCTGTATTTTCTCACATAACTCCTTTTTTGAAATATTGGCACTAGACAGACCAACATTGAATATCTCCCCTCTCATTTCAGCAAAATTATTTAGGCCGTGGATGAAAACCTCGCATACATCTCGGACATGAATATAGTTCCGTTTGAAATGGCTTTCGAAAAGCACAACGGTTCTGTCATTCACTGCACGGTGAGTGAAATCATTTACCAATAAATCAATCCTCATTCGCGGTGACATGCCAAAAACGGTGGCAAGGCGAAATGATATCGAGTTTTCCCGGTTCATTAATGCTTTTTCAACCTCGACTTTTTCGACTGCATACGTTGAAATTGGGTTTAACGGCGACTTCTCTGTACAAAAATTGTTTTCGTCACCACTGCCATATGCGCTATTGGTTGTTGGCATCATTACTTGTTGATCTCGTGATAGCAACTCAAGCATCAGCATAACTGAGTCTTTATTTGTAGATACCGCTGCCACAGGATCCTTATTGCACAGTGGAGCCCCAACTATTGCTGCAAGAGGGATAACAACGTCAGCTTTTGCAATTAACGGTTTTATTGCATCCCTGACCCGAACATCGCCGTTGATCACATTAAATTTATCAAAGTGGCAATAATGATTCAGTGTCGGTTCACCGAACATAAAGTTATCGATCGCCGTAACCGAGTTTCCCTCAGAAAGCAAGTACTCGATCAATGTAGATCCAATATAACCGGCAGCGCCCGTGACCAATACGTTCATCTTAGGTATAACTCCATGATTGAGATTTAGTCTATATTTGAATGATACATTTTCATGTGGTTAGCGCAAAAATATAAATATTCAGACGGTATCCCAATATCAATGAAACGGGTGTCAAAGGGTAACCCAGTCAGTTTAATTCCGTTTGATATTAAATTTGGTAATACGTCATTTTCCAGAGAGAGCGTGTGTCTTTTAAAAGTAAGCTTCGCAAATGAGCTAGATGTCATAATAAAAACACCGCCACACGCAAGATCTCCGGTTTTTGCCTTGCCCTTACCAATAACGAGTGTTTTGTATCTGTTTGTTTCGACAAGATCAAACCTATCATCCTCAGTAGCTTGGAAAAGCGCGATCGAAATATCAGATCGTGTTTTGTGGTGAAGATCTACCAGTGCTGACAATTCAATGGGGAAAAAGGTGTCTCCGTTCACGACTAAAAAGGGTTCACCCGTTTGTAGCATGTCTTTTGCTTTGATTACCGCACCACCTGTGCCAAGAGGTTGTGCCTCAAAAGAATAAGAAATCGGAATGCCTTTAAATTCTGTGCCGTAAAGGGATGTAAACGCATCGCTCATATAGCTGGTTGCAAAAATAAAGTGTTTGCAATTTTGATGGGTCAAGAACGTTAAAAGGAAATCCAAAAATGGAGTGCCATTAACGTCTGCCAAGGGTTTTGGCCTATCAGAAACCAGGCTTCGCAGTCGAGTGCCTTTTCCACCCACTAGAATTATGGCTTCCACGAGTCATTCCACCGCAGCATTTATAATTTCAACTATTTCGTTGACTTCTGTAATCTCAAGGTCAGGAAAATTACCAATATACATCCCATAAAAATGAATGTGCTCCGCGACAGGAAATAGCTCCCACGAATTATCATCCACGATGTGTTTGAGGTAGGGTTGACGGAGTTGGTTACCACCACCGGCGCTTCCCAGACGGAATTCAACATCTGATAAAGTAAGCAATCTGACAAGTTTATTCATTAATTTGTCATCTTTGTTTCGCAAAATAAGATTAAAGGCATAGTTCGATGATCCCTCGGTGAAAAAATCTGTTCTGTAGAAGGTGCCGTTTATCTTATTTAAAAAGAAGTCTTGATTGCGGCTGCGTTTTTCGTTGTTTTTATCTAGTCTTTTTAGCTGCTCCCTGCCTAATATACCGCCAATTTCATTGTTACGCATGTTGTAACCTGCCAAAGCAAATATGAATTGAGGATTTAATTCTGAATGATTTCTTTGGTATTTCTTTTTTGTTTGTTCATCCGCAATCTCTCTCACCATTCCATGCGCCCTCAGCATCCTAAGCTGTTCGAAAATTTCATCATCGTTGGTACACACCATCCCACCCTCAATAGTTGACATATGGTGGGCATAATAGAAAGAGAAGTTGGACATTATTCCAAATGAGCCAGCTCGTTTATTTTTGTGTGTCGCACCATGGGACTCACAAACATCTTCAACTAGCAAGATCTTTTTGCTGTCTAAAAACTCAATTAGTTCGTCAGTTAGGCCATTGAAGCCTTGGATGTGAGACAAAAACACAGCCCGGGTGTTTTCATTTACTTTCTCAATAATCTGTTGAGTGTCCATTGCCAGAGTTTGAATATTAATATCTGCAAAAACTGGTGTAAAACCGACTTGAATAACTGAGGCGATGTCTGAGACCCAAGTTAATGGTGGAACAATCACCTCACCACCATTCGGATACATCAATTTCAAGACCGTCATAGAGAGTAGATTTGCGGACGAGCCTGAATTCACAAAAACAGAGTGTTTAACACCTAGCCAGTTACTCCATTCTTCCTCAAAGGTCCGACAATTGTAACCATTTGTGAGGATAGGATCATCTTGCTTAAGATGATTTATTACGGCATCTAAATCATTGCGGGAAAAATTGTTTCGCATTAGAGGAAACTTCGACATGACAAATCTCTCTATACATTTGACAGGGCAGACTCAATGCGACGTGAGACTGCTTTTATTCCGATCCCGGCCAATTCGTGAAGTTCTTCCCTTGTGCCTAGGTCAAATCTGTATGATGGATCAACTCCAATTGGCACAAAAACTTGAGTGGTGCCGTGATTTCGTAATAAATTTGAGAAAATCGCATCAATGCCACCACGTCCGATAAAGCCTTCTTCAAGTGAAAAAATGACTCTAAATTGGTCACAATATTGTAACAATTTTTTTGTGTCAGCGCCTGTTAAATCAAAAAAGTCAATTACCGACAGATTGAATTTTTTTGCAACTTTAAGTGCTACATGGGACATGAATCCGGTTGAAATGATTGCTCCAGTCTGTCCTTTCCTCAAAACCTCAAACCCGTCTTCGAGAGCTGAGTCTGAGATCTGTTTTCGAAGTTGTGGCAGGACTTGTGCGTCAAGTCGCAAATATTTTGGTCCATTTTCTTTAATGCATAAATTGACCAGAGCGCCTGCAACAAGATCATCTGATGCAGAATAAATCCTGAA
>MDTG01311777.1_pt1 | contig 12390 bp, 12 predicted proteins | sample 811421 | NCBI WGS metagenome assembly MDTG01 (sample SAMN05326645, study PRJNA326480) | marine metagenome | isolation source: seawater | place: Pacific Ocean: South East | collected 2011
CAGCGTCCTACACGTAATCAGTTTTTTTTCAATAAATGTTCAACTTCGTATTCTTAGATATCCTGATCATAGTAGAAGCGCACAGCTAAAGTTCGTTTCACACCATCAATACCATCGCAAACACTACAGCCCTCTTAGTTAGTACATAATTGAGCGCCATTCTTATAAGCTCTAAAGTAGCGTAACTTATTCATGCGATAAGAAATGAAATAACAAAAAATAAAATCAATTCATTTTTATTAAAACATTTTATTTAAAACTTGTTTCATTTTATTTAAAACATTTTATAATAAATAAAGTAGATTGCAAATAAAGCGATTATGGCCAATGAATGAAAAGTTACATCAACCATTAAGCCCTAACGACATGCCGCGTTTTGGGGGATTGCCAACCTTTATGCGCCTGCCAACAGTGGAAACAGCGGCAGGACTCGATGCAGCTTTTCTGGGCATACCCCTTGATATTGGCACATCTAACCGACCGGGTGCACGGTTTGGACCAAGAGAGATCCGCGATGAGTCGCGGCAGATCCGACCTTACAATATGGCAACCCATGCGGCGCCCTTTGACAGCATAAACGTAGCAGATATAGGCGATGTTCCTATCAACATTTATGACCTTAAGAAAAGTGTTCAGATTATTGAAGATTTCTACGATGAGATATTATCCCATGACTGCATCCCCTTGACCCTTGGGGGAGATCATACAATCGCTCTGCCAATCCTCAGGGCAATGAAAAAGAAATACGGGCCAGTGGGGATGATACACGTGGATGCCCACTCAGATACCAGTGATGCCATGTTCGGTGAAAAGATAGCACATGGCACACCATTTAGACGTGCTGTGGAAGAAAGTTTGCTGGATTGTAATCGGGTGACACAGATAGGTCTGCGAGGTACTGGCTACCATGACGGCGAATTTGACTGGCCGCGTGATCAGGGATTTCGTGTCGTTCAGGCTGAAGACTGCTGGTATAAGTCATTAGCACCTTTAATGGAAGAAATTAGAGACAAGGTGAAGGGTGGTCCAGTTTATATAAGCTTTGATATTGACGGTATTGACCCTGCCTTTGCACCGGGAACAGGTACAGTGGAGATCGGCGGTTTAACAGTGCCACAGGGAATCGAGATCATACGGGGCTGCCGGGGATTGAACATCGTAGGGTGTGATTTAGTGGAAGTCTCTCCCCCTTATGACCTTAGTCGTAATACGTCAGTGCTAGCCGCAAACCTGCTTTATGAAATGCTTTGTATCTTGCCGGGTGTTCATTATCGTGATTAAAAATTGTTTCTATATCTGACATATATATGAACGTTAAAGATCAGGCAGTAATCGTCACAGGTGGCGGCACGGGTATTGGTCTTGCCATTGCCAGACTACTCTGCGAGAAGGGCGCCAAAGTGACAATTCTCGGACGGACCGAAAGGGTGATAGAGGAGGCCGGTGCGAAGATAGGCGCTTTGGCCCTCACTTGTGATATCAGTGATGAGAAAAGCACCTTGGCTGCCCTGGAAAAAGCGAGGGAGATTAACGGACCTGTACGGATTTTAGTGAATAACGCTGCCGTTACCAGTGCTCCACGTCCAGTCATCGATAAAGGTGATCCGGTACCACTGAGCTGGTTTACCGATAATATTGCCATAAATTTGAGTGGTCAGTTTAATGCAACCAGGCTGGCGGCTGCAGAAATGTATAACAGTAATGAGCTGGACGATGGATCACGTGGGGTGATTATCAATATTTCCTCCGTTTCAGCAGAAGATGGCATGCCGAACGCCGCAGCTTATGTCGCAGCCAAAGGTGGTGTCAATGCGATGACCCTGGCACTAGCAAGAGAATTCAGTGAATTTGGGGTCAGGGTGCTGACCGTTTCCCCCGGTCCAATCGATACCCTCAGTTCGCGGCAAGATATTCCACAGGAGATGTGGGATGCCCTGCCACACGTGATGCCCTTTCCCAAACGTGCCGGCCTCCCAGAGGAAGTGGCGTGCCTTGTCCTACATATCTGTGAACAAACTTTCTTAAACGGGGAGGTAATCCGCATCGATGGAGGCTACCGCATTCCCTTTATGTCTGACAAAAGCTGATTATCAAACAATAACTTATATAGAGCAGCAATTGCTGCAAATATCTGGAGAAATAATATGACGGACAGAACCCCCGATCAGGACGCAATCGAAGCATGTATTCAAAAGTACGTCGATGGTATAGCACAACACGACACGGACCTGGTCGCAGAGGCATTTCATCCCCAGGCCATCATGAGTAGTCATAATGAAGATAAATTCGCGATAGTGCCTGCTGCTGAAAGCATTGTAGAGTACATGAAAACCATTCCACCTATTGCAGAATCAAGCCCCGATTTTGCCGGACGGATTATTTCCATTGATCAAAAAGAGACTATGGCGACAGCCATAATCGGCGAGGACGGACTGGAAGGTATGAATTTCGTCACCTACTTTCATTTACACAACGTAGACGGTGAATGGTTGATTACCAGTAAAGCGACCTACGCAGAACCGGCTTAAATACAGGTGGACTATTGTTTGTAGTACCACCGAGGAAAGAGTTATGTCATCAATATCAGAAAATTCAACAGTACTTTTATCGAAATACTTCTGTGCTGAAGAGCCTTCAACAAAGGGCGGTGGTTGGGAATCGATGGATGCAGAAGGAAAAACTAGGTTCAAGATTCTGGCCATAGATGAGGCAAATAAATCATTTGATTCGCTGCTTTGGCTGGCCTCCGACACAGGCTTTGGAACTGGAAGACATACACATGGTGGAGAATCCTATGTCTACATCGTTGAAGGGGGTTATGCATTAACTGTTTACGCCGATCATAATGACAAAGAGGGAACTACAACCCACTATAGCAAAGGTGATTTTCTATATCAGCCAGCCGGGCAATTACATGAAGAGTTTCTGGGGGATGAAGATACACTGCTTTACATCAGTACTCGTCATAGTGACACGACATTCGAGGCTTTTGATGATGAGGGTAATGTAGTTATGACTGAATCACTTGTAGATGTGAAGGAAATGTTGAAGATATAAGAAACGTCGATTGAATCAGGATGAACAAATTTTAATGAGAGAAATGAACAGTTCAATCGAGAAGGTAGCGCAGACCTTTTGCTAATGCGGCATGGGTTACACTACTGTGGTTTTCCTCTTCAAATATGAAGCTTTGGTAGTTTAAGTTATCGGGTGCATATTGCTCCAACGCCTTTACCAGTAGTGGAAAGGTCTCGCTGATATCCAGGAATTGCTCTCCTTCATCGGAACCAAGACTGGTAAACAGTTTTGTGTTCTTTGTTAATGAAAGTTTTTGAATATGGTCGTCCATTTTTTCTATTACCGTGCCATATATGGATGGACTGCTCGCTAAATAACCATCAAAAACGGGATTAATCGAGCCCATGGCATAGAGGGGGAAGGCACCACCCCAGGAGTGACCAGCCAGTATTTCTTTATTGAATGCCAGACCAAGCTCTGTTTTCAGGAATGACAAGACATCCTGGCAGATGAAAGACAGGAATTGATCGACCTTATCGATACTACCAGGTAATGGTGCCATATCACGTTGGCGGTTGTGTAGCAGGGTATTGACGTCATCGGTAGGATAGCCAATACCCACCACAATAGGGTCAACGATTGCTGGGTCAAAGAGGGACTGTGTGCGCAAATACTCATACACCGAAGCAAACAACCAGTTTCCATCCAGAATTATTACCAAAGGTCGTTCAGTAAAATTCGTATTGTTGGATCGAATACCTCCAATAAATAGACGATAAATTTGATTATTTATTGTAGAAGAAAGGTCATGATAAGCACTATCAGGAAGTGTGACAGGGTTCAATCTTATGAGCATCTACAATAAACCTGTTATTTTAATTATGTAATTTTAAATAAGATAATAAACATTTCAAATAAAATAATATATACTCGCTCTCGCTCTCGTCGTACAGTCTGGAGTGCTGCAATTGGAAAAATTTAATAATGTCTAAAGCAAAAAGCGTATCAGAAGATTTATGGCGCTGGAGCGCCTGTGATCTTGCAGACTCAAGTATCAACTGCTGCTAACTGGCTTCACTAACTGGTTAAAAACAAATGATTATTGTCTTTGCCTTAATGTGGCTTACGTAACATTGCAAATTGCGGTGGTATATCATCAGTTTCAGTTTTTCCTATAACCTCGAAGCCATGTCGTTCATACAAAGAAATATTCAGCGAGTCTGATGATTCCAAATACGCAATGATCCCCTGTTCATCAACCTCTTTCAGTGAGTGTTTCAACAATGCTCCACCGACACCCTGACCCCAGTACCTGGGATCCACCCCTGCGAGTGCCAGATACCAATGTTCTTCTTTCGGATGATAAGCTTCCATTTGTTCCACCATAACTGCAATCTCTCCCAGAAGATCGGGATGAACGGTTTGTTCAAATAGATTAACAATGTGGTCAATATCCTGATGCACACCAGGAGGTAACCATAATATAGCCCCTTCAGTCTGTTCTGACATGTAAGCGGTGCCGTTTTCAAATGCCTTGCCACCGAATGCATCAATCATCAATGGCCATGATTCCATGTACTGTTTCGCTTCAGTAAAAATCCACCTTGCTACAGGATTTGCACTAAACGCCAGGGTCATCATCATCAGTATCCGTTCTCTATCAGGCTCTGATGCAAGAATAATGTTGGATTGTCTCATCCTGGCCCTCTGAAATTCTCTATTAGTGCCATCTATTTCTCACCAAAGGTCTCGAAAGGCCGCGATGGGTCGCCGATCACTTAGGGTAGAGGTAGTTTTAACCCCGCTCTATCAACACAATGGATGCTTGCTAAAGCAGAGGAGTCCGATTGGGAGTAATGTCTCTATAGATTGTCCAATCTATCAAGATTGGCATCCAGTTTATTTAAAATAGTAAGCAGGTTATTTAGTTCATTCATCTTCACGCCCTGAACGAACGCCCGTTCCCAGGCTAGCGCGTTTTCTTCGATTTGGATGAAGGTTCGTTTGCCTTTTGCGTTGAGTTTCAACTTGATGAGACGACTGTCTTCTTTGCTTTTCGTTCGAGATATAAGCTCCTTATCGATTAGACGGTCGAGTGCCCGGGTAATCGTTGCTTTGTCCATGCCCGTGGTTTTATTGATGTCTCTGGATGAGACACCATCATGTTCGGCCAACACGATCATAATACTGAATTCTGGAGCGGATATACCCAGGCTTTCATGAGTGTTTGCGAGAAGGCGCACCGATTTCTCATTAATAGCCTTGAATCGGCAAGGTAGAAAATTGTCAAATACCAGTTTTTGTTCTGTTGTTGCTACTGCAGTTTTTGGCACAATTAGCTCCCGTCTAGTGTCTATGACATTGCCGTTGCGCATCATAAACCAATTCAGAATGCTGCACCAGCGAACTCGTTACACAATTAAAAATCCTCTATTATCAGTGCATTCATTGGGCATAATCGTTTTATTTGAAATCTACTTTATTTTTATAAAATGTTTTAAATAAAAGGAAAACAATTTCACATAAAACGTTTTAATGAAAATGAATTGATTTCAATTATTATTTCAAATAAAATAAAAATCGAAAACAGGGGACCATAAAGTATGTCAGAGAAAAATGACACTTCAATTTTTTCAGAAGAAGAAATACTTTCCATACGTGAAGGTAAAGATGGCATCAAGCATGTCCTCCCACCACGTTTTTATACAGATCAATCCATATATCAACTGGAAGTAGAACGTATCCTCAAACGAAACTGGCTTTTTATCGGACGCTGGGATCAGGCTGAAAACCCGGGTGATTACTTCACCATCAATATGTGGGGCCAGTCCATCATCATTGTTCGAAACAACGAGGGGAAATTAAATGCCCTGGTCAATGTGTGTCAGCACCGTTTTTCCCAGGTTGTAGACGATGGCAGCGGTAATACTAAATTTTTTAGGTGCCCCTACCACCGTTGGACCTATGATCTTGACGGCAGGTTGAAAGGTATCACAACGCAGCCCATACCCGGTTTCGATAAAAAGCAATGCAGGCTACCCAGCCTGCGGGTTGAAGAGTGGCAGGGTTTTATATTTGTTAATTATGACCAGGATGCCTTACCACTAGGGCAACAGCTTGAAGGCTTGAACAAGCTGTTTGACAATTTTCAACTCGATACTTTTCGACAACAAGGAGAGATCAGTTACAAGTCCAGATGGAACTACAAGTGTTCTTTCGAAAATGGTTTTGAAGGTTATCACCACGTGGGACTTCATCATGACGCCATACATCACCTTATCCCATCCTCCAATACAAAACCTTACCTCTTCGGCGAAATTTACGGTTCCTATACCATGTGGCCGGCTGAAGATTTAGCAGATGAAATTAAAAAGGAGTTGGAACAGCCCTTTGGTGTACCACCCTGGGCGGGAAACGGAGATAAGGACGTGTTCGGTGATTATTTCGTTGGTATTTATCCAGCCGGTCCGATGATGTTCTTGCAGAACTTCCAGTGCACGTATCTCATTACCCATCATCAAGGGGTTGATTCAAACTACGGTATCACCGGTCAGGCCTTCCCGCCCTGGTTGTTTGACTTACCTGGTGCGAAGGAAAAGATCGAAGCTCAGGTACAGATGATGAAACACGTTCAGGATGAAGATTCCTATGGCTGCGAAATGTGGCAGAAGGGTCTGAAATCAGCAAACGGTAGCAGTGGTTTATTGCATCCCTTGGAAGTCCAAATCAATCACTTTCATAACTGGTACATAGATCAGATGATGAACACAGAATTTATATAGTTAAAGACAAGAGGACAAAAAGACATGGCAATTTTACGATTATCGACGGGCGAAGTGGTAGCGGGCTACGCCGAGATTAATGAACTGATCGTGCCGGCGGGGATGGAGGTTGGCAGGTTTTCCTGTCCGGAATCACTTGAAGCTAGGGTGAAAGACATGGAAAAACCGTTGACCCCGGAGGGAGCAGGATTTGTGTTTGGCGAGCTGTCTTCGAACGTGGAAGGAGTAGTGAACGACCTAGGTTTTAGCTATAGCTATCGCCGCGCCGGTGTGTTTGTACCGCCCAACGAGCAAGGCATCAGCTCTTTTTCCATGGCAGGGGACAGTAATCCGGAAGAAGTAGTGTCAGCAGAAATGAAGGCATCAGATACGGACGATTACGATGCGCCGCATATATTACGTGTTAACAACCTGCATTTCGCCTATGCGGGTAGCTTTGTAAAAGGCATGCAACTGGAGGGTGATTTGCAGGCCATGATTTATGTGACCGCCGGAGAATGGCAGCGTCTTGACCCAAACATACTTACCTGGGTTATTTTTTCCATTGGCGAACCAGTGCTCGGGCTAAGTTATTTTGATGCCATGCCGGATGAGAATGGCGGCTTCGAAACGGATGTCATACCTGATCATAAAGTCCACGAGTCCATGAATTTTTAACGATGTTAAACAACTAACAATTTCAATCTTACAAAGTTATATCGCAAGCAAAGAAATCGAAAATTACTCCAACAATAAAAGCTACATGGGGAGAAGTTATGAAAAACAAAACAAGCAATGATCCATACACAGTAATTTATTCCGTTGCATTAATTGCAGTGTTAATGTTTAGCGGACTACCTGGTGTCCTGTATGCACAAGTCAATGAACTGGAAGAGATTACGGTGACTGCAACTCGAAGAGCGCAGTCCATCCAGGATATCCCCGTTAATATCAGTGCCATGACTGGTGATCAGCTTGAAGCAGCAGGCGTAAACAGCCTGGCCGATCTCAGTCGGACTATTTCAGGTATTGCCTTCTCGGATCTCGGGATTCGTAGTGGTGGGGTTAATAATCAATTGATTTTACGGGGATTAAATGCCAACTCACAGGGCTCCATCGGCGCTTTCCTAGCGAATCTAAACCCGGCTGGTGTGTCGACCTACATGGATAACACACCATTGTTCAGCAATCTACGCATAAATGACCTGGAACGGGTAGAGGTACTACGTGGACCTCAGGGCACCCTGTACGGTGCAGGCTCGATCGGCGGCACCCTACGTTTTATTTACAATAAGCCTGATCCGGAAGCCTTTGCGGGGAAGATCAACGCGGGATTTGGTGCCACGGAAGACGCTGATGACTTGAATTATAGTGTTGATGGTATGGTGAATATTCCCCTTAGCGATACCGCCGCCTTACGTATCTCGGTAGGTTATGAGGAAACAGCTGGTTTTATTGATGGCAATGCCCTTGCTGTTGGCGGAGTCAGTAATCCTCAACTTGCCGACCCCACTGACCCCTTTGGTACAGGGTTGTTAACTGAAGCCGTGGAAGACACCGATGATGCAGACCAGTGGTATTTGCGGGCATCTGTCTTATGGGAAATGAGTGAACGTTTCCAGGCGCAGTTCACCTACCATCGCCAGGAAGATGATGCAAAAGGGTTTTCTTACCAGACTGCAGACATCCCGGGTGCCCAGGAACGAAGTCATCATCGCCCGTTTAATAGTCCCTTATCCCGTGAAGTCGATTTGTTCTCCCTTGACCTTACATATGACTTGGGTTTTGCACGTCTTGAGTCGGCAACGTCCTATACAAAGAACAAAGAAAGAAATGAAGGTGAGCTGAGTGGTTTATTACAAATTACAGACATATTTGCTGATGGCTTTGCCTTTGGCGGCTATCCAGCATTCAACGGACGCCTGGCAGGTTACTATCGTGAGAATCATGATGAAGAATCCGTCGTTCAGGAGATACGGTTGATTTCCCAGGGTGAGAGTAAGTTCGATTGGGTCGTCGGATTTTATTATCAGGATATCGAGATCGATGCTTTCGAGGATGTAGTTTCACCGGGCTTTGCCAATTATGCTAATACGCCGGGCCACCCTTTTACTGCATTTCTACCCGTGCCACCTTTTCTAAGCTGGGCAAACATTGTTGGCGGACCGCCGGGATTCGTCACCCAGGCGGCGATTGACGCAGAGGTATATCAAATTGTCGACAGGACAGTGACGGCTGAAGATATTGCCCTGTTTGGTGAACTCACTTACAACTTTACGGATGATTGGCAGGTGACAGCTGGTGTTCGCGTTTTCTGGAATGAACACAGCAATAGTTTAATTAACCCCTTTCCTTTGTTTGGTGCCATAGCAGCTCAAGATGGCATGGATCCTACTGGCTTGAATGAGGCTTCAAGTAAGGACGATCTTAATGATCAGATATTCAAGGCAAATACATCCTATAATTTCAGCGACGATTTGATGGTTTACTTTACGTGGGCGGAAGGTTTTCGGCGTGGTGGTAGCAACGCATTTCCTATTACAGGCTTTAACGCTGAAAGTCCCTTACTACTTACTTATCAACCAGACACCGTCAGCAACTATGAAATCGGAGTAAAGGGTGTGTTGGATGACAAACTCAGGTACACCGCAGCGATATTTCGTGTAGATTGGGACAAGCCACAAATCTCGGGCACCTTCTTGCCAGGGGGATTTGCCGCTGTCTTCAGTGCAGAAGAAGCACGGACTCAGGGTATAGAACTTGAGGGTCAGTGGACAGTAAGTGAAGGACTACAACTATCCTTTGGCTATGCCTATACAGATGCTGAGTTTACCAGGGATTTCTCCTCACCGCTTGGCCCCTCAGATTTCGTACCAGACTCCTCCGGTAGTGATGGAGCGCGTCTACCAGGGGTGCCGGAGAGAATGGCAACCTGGGCGCTGGATTATGAACGTCCGGTTAATTTGATGGGTGGATCACTCATTCATTTTCGAGTCGATGGCTCCTATCGCAGTTCTGTGGTTACCTCACCTTCACCAATCGACGCCCAGTATGCAGAATTACCTGGCTTTGATATATGGAATGCATCGGTGAACTGGAGCAATGATCAATGGCGTGTCAGCGTGTACGTGAAAAATATCGGTGATGAAATAGGTGCCACTCAGGTGTTCAGGGATTTTAGTCCCGCAGGCCCAGGAAATTCGTTAGATTTTATTTCTCGGCCTCGTACTATCGGAGTTAATGTCGGCTATACCTTTTAATAGAGGAGGTGTAACAGGTCGTTTGCGTATCATGGCGATATGCCTAGGAATAATGTCAAGCCGATGTTCACTGCTTTAGCGTCGTTTGCCACTTTACTGGCGAACACGTTTCCTACATTGTAGCTAATGTACGGATCAGCTACGCAACGGAAGATGAGAAGTAGCAGGTGACCACGTTTGTTCGAAACCTGAGTTATACGGATTACCGGGAGTGTCGCGGCGATGCGAGCTTCATCCGATAATGTTTCCTAACTTAATTAAAGGCTGAAGTATGAAAATTCTATACCAAAGTTATGTCGACGAAGAACATGGACGAGAGTATTGGCAACATTTAGGTTCATTTTTGAATAAGCGTTGTGACCCAATTACTCATGTAGAGATTAAAGGTATTACCCCTTACGATTCATATGCTCACTCTTTAGTTGAGTTGAGGTGTTCTCGAGAGATGATTTGTAACGTAATTCAGGCGGAACGTGAGGGCTACGATGCGGTCATAGTCGGACATTTCCAAGATGCCGGATTATACGAAGCAAAATCGGTAGTAGATATTCCAGTTATCGGTTTGGGTGAAGCATCTATGCTTTATTCTTGCCAGCTCGCTCAACGTATTGGGATCGTGACAATTAATCCACGGTTCATACCATGGTTCCACCAGCAAATTCGCAAATATGGACTCCAAGACCGCATATGTGGCGTTCACTCCATGACTTTTGAACCAGGGCAAATACTCGATGCACTTGGTTCCAAAGAAAAAACTGAACAGGTGAAATCACTTTTTCGTGAGCAAGCGGAATTCCTAGTACGAGATGGAGTAGAGCTGCTGCTTCCGGGCGGAGGCATCCCAATGCTTTTATTTTCTGGAGAAATCGATTTCAATATTGATGGGGCACCAGTTGTAAATGGAATCGAGATCGCCCTAAAAATGGCGGAAATGGCTGTTTCCCTGAGAAAACACAGTGGACTTGGCGTTAGTCGCGTGGGCGATTTTATAAAGCCTCCCGAGGAAATCATCGAAGAATTCTTGCACAATCCCAAGGGCTTATAACGGAAGTTATATAATCTACTCCCTTTCAACCACAACTTAATAAACATTGAATGGGGATGACTAGATTGAAAATAACAGTATTAATAACAGTTACCTTATTGGTATTAGTCTCAATTATTGTCAGTCAAAGAGCTAATCTACTTATTTACTTAATGACTTCTAGTGAGTTGCCTGAGTTGTTGGAGGCTAGGGAGGAAGGAGAGGGATTTATATGGTTTGATGATTATTATACGATTCAGAAAATAGATGAAAAAACATTTGCTATTGGAGAGCCAAGATATTACCAAATGAACTTTAACTACTTAATACTTGGAGATAGCAGGGCAATTATTTTTGATGCGGGTACTGGTCAGAGAGACATTCGTAAAGTGGTAGAAAGTCTTACCGATCTTCCAATAACATTTATCCCTTCACATTTGCATTATGATCACATTGGAAATGAGGTTATCTTTGAAAAAACCGCCCTTGTTGATTTGCCGCATTTAAGAAAGAGAGCAACCGATAACAAATTACCTCTAACTCGATTTGAGCATCTTGGTGAAGTGGAAGGATATTCTCTGCCTGAACTCAACATAAGCGAATGGTTGACCCCAAATGAGACAATTGACTTAGGTAACAGGCCCTTGTTAGTTCTCTACACACCAGGACATACTAATGATTCAATTTCTCTTTTTGACCAAAAAGCTGGTTACTTGTTTTCAGGAGATTTCCTTTATCCAGGACAATTATTTGGATTTTTACCAAATAGCAATATGGGCGACTATTTACAGGGATCTCAAACAGTAAAAGCAATTAGTGAAAACATGTTGCGTGTATTTGGAGCGCACAGAGATGATTCTTTAGGTATTCCTGAGCTAAGTTTAGAAACGGTTACCCAGTTGCAAGACGCTTTAAATGCCATTCAATCTGGAACATTAAAATCTATTGGAATTTATCCTGTAACTTATAAAGTTAATGATAGAGTTGAACTTCTCTCAGAACCAAAGTGGTTTCAGAATTGGGATCCTACTTATCCTGAGCTAAAAATTGATACACGTTAGATACTAAAGGTTTTAGCAACTTACTGAATAGTGCGTACTGCAGTTTGGAGACACAAAATGAGTTGTCTTTCGAAGAGCCTCGAGGATATCTACTAAGACACCCATTACCAACTACACCATCACCTGTGAATTACCACCCCAGACAGCGATTACTTCTATAGAGACTAGAGCGGTTTATTAGTTGCGCACGTCTGGTGGATTACTTGCTGCGCAGTTGAACATTCCTACGTCTTTTCCATTCTCAAAGCAGCCTATTTCTAGCAACG
>MDTG01351234.1_pt1 | contig 12390 bp, 12 predicted proteins | sample 811421 | NCBI WGS metagenome assembly MDTG01 (sample SAMN05326645, study PRJNA326480) | marine metagenome | isolation source: seawater | place: Pacific Ocean: South East | collected 2011
CTCGCGTATCTCTATCTAGCGATAGCGACGATGGGTTCCCATAACGCCGAAAAGGAAACGGGACTCCTAAGTTCTCACAAAAGCCCCCACCGGGGTCAGAGAAAAGCGTTTCCCTGAGAATCCAGAATTTTGTTTTTAGAAGTCTCAGCGGGTACTACAGAAGCAGCAGTGGGCAGTTCTGGGGGGCGGGGTCTGATGATGGCTGGGATTGAATGTAGCTGTATGAAATCTGCCCTAAAGCCCGAAGATCCTGATAGGGCCTCCACCCGCCTGCTACCGGGGGGCCGATCCCCTGAGTACCCCAGCAGCCAGCCAGTAGCCACGTACGGCCCTGTATGCCACGCTACCTATGCCCACGCATACACACATGCTATCGTTCAACACGCGACGATTGGTGGCTTCCTCGTTGATGTGCCTGACTGCCCATGATCAGCCGTGCGATGCTGCATCACTGATCAACCTGTACTCTGCAACTTTATGGGAGATAGCGACACGTTCGTGCATATAACCATTGGCGCTATGTTGCTGACTTCACAGATCGGCGTGCATTTAATTTACAGTTGACGACACTATCCTAATTACTATCAGTAGTTTACGCGCGACTCTTAACTGACTTAAAGCTAAATTTAAGGAAGCTGACGCGGCTGCAGCCCGCATAACTGTGTCGAGCAGGGCCGAGCAGGGGAAGTTAGGCCAGTTGAGCACGTTCTGAGAAGTTTGATCTGGCGCATCCTGGTCACTCGCTATTGAGCTGCCCCGCCTGACATCTCACAGAAGGCTCTGTATGGCTCTGTATGACACGCTATATTGACCCAATTAAGACGCAGGGTTTGCGTCTGTTGTGGCGGGCCATGCAGTACCCGTGCAGTGGGGAGGCATACACTCATCCTCCGCCAACACGTTTGGCGCACGGTTGTGATAAATGGTCAGGGTTTATGTCTCGCGCCCATAGCGTCCATGCCATTCATGCGGCCCTAACGATAGGCTACTCGGTTGTGCAGGGCCATTTGCCGCGCTAACTATTGCAGTAGGTGGAGAGGCTGTTACCGTTAACTGTTGACCCGTCCACGCAGAACAGCACACGGTTGATCACCTTATCAGCCGCATCATCCACAAGTCTTCCAATCTCCCAACTGGATGGGCAGTCCTGTGCCTGTGCTGGCTCGATGATCCTATCCACCAGAAGGGCGCTAACAGCTACTGTGAGGGCGATGGTGAGCATGGTCTGAGTGTCTTGTTGGTCATGGCTGGATTCTCCTTGTACGGGCCGTTCAGAAGAGCATAGCAAGCGGCCCATCAGAGATCATATCCACTAGCACGACGGTGACAGCGACTGTGAAGGCTATCGTATCGCCTGTTTGTTGCCAGTTATCGTGGTTTAGGCCCGATTATGAGGCCCTCCCAGCCGATTAACCGCCGTTTTTTATGCGGCTTTCTGGACTCACCACCACAAAGGTGGTTCCGAAAACCAGTAATTATGTTGCTAGTAAGTCATTTGCGTACTGTAGATCCCGTCTTTGCTGAACGGCTCTAACACCTCGTACTCGATTCCCGTATTAGTTGCCGACAATATTCGAAATCTAGCGCTTTTGAATCCGATCACCTCCCCTATGTTGAGATCATATGTAACTTCTTGTTCGAAACTGCTCCGATTGGTAAAGCCAGAGAACTCTCGGTAAAGAAATTTCACGGTTGAGCCCGACAGACCGTTGTACATTAGCCTCTGATCGAAGAAGGAATCGTTCTTGTCCCATAGCATTGAATAATAGGAATTTAAGGCCCTTACGCCTTTGATCGCCGGAGACGGCATGAGTAAAAATTCTTCTCTTAAAATCTCTCCATCACGATCTAACATGAACTTTCGTATGACCGCCATATGGTGCCCGCTGTCCTGCTCCCATATTCCAACGGCTTCGAATAACGGCACAGATTTTTGATCTTGCCGAGCCATTATTATGGGTACCTCGAAAAGCCACATTGCCGCGTTCTTATAATTTTTTACTTTGTAAAGAGCCAAATCGTGTGCGCCTGAGGGCTGTAATAATGTGTTCTCAGGGGCCTCAGAGATCTCGAGCGCTTTAATCCAATCTGTAGCGGCGTCTAACTTTGATTCATATGCTGTTCCAGCAGTCAACGCCTCAGCGTCTGCGTTACTAGAGCGCTTGGCTCGACAACTGCCAAATTCAGTGAGCGTTTCGATTTGAGCGCGGCTCAAACGTTCTCCAATATGTAGTTTGAGAGACCAGGCTATGTCGAAGCCGATGGCTTGCGGGTATGGCGCCAATAATTTACCTGTCAGTAAAAGCTCTCCTGAAGGAAACCTCGCACTGAGGTACCTTTGGATTGCCGTTTCGCCGACTTGAGCGGCTTCAATCTTTCCCGTAGCCGCTATAGGTATGTTGCGAGCGTCCAGAGTAGGATCGAGCGTCAAGTTCGCTTTGTAGTAAGGGTGGCAGACATTTTTAGGGGGGCTTTGCTCTGGGGTTGAACAAGCAGTCAGCGCGAGAACTGAAGCGACTTGCAAAAAACCAAGACACACACGTTCTAAGCTAGCGGTCATATCTATTCCCTCCTGAACAACGGGTCATAAACTGCCAATCTGCTGTAATTTCAGCGATGGTATTAGCTTCTTCACATAAATCTACAGTCGGCCTCTGCTGCTGGCAAATCCTCATGCCGCGGTGAACATAGAAAGAAAGCGTCCCGAAGGGCTCTGTAAAAGTAAGTTGATATGCCCAAAGGCGGAGCCAGTGTGACTACCATAGGCGCGAACATCAATCGTGGTCAGGTGAATTCATTTACGGCGCCATTTCCACGGCGGCATGGGATCTTCGTCTTCCCACAGGCCCTCTAGCGCTTGCTGAGCCTCAGCCTGACAACCCCTCAGAGCCTGACTATCTGGTGCGTAGCGTTCATACCACCACGCATACCCTGCACAGACCATTGAAGCGTTGATGTCGTAACCCTCTTTCGAATGGAAAAGATGGCCTCCCAGACGGCCATATCGATCCTCGTCGATTTGGACCATATAAACACTCCCACTAACCATGCCCTCCAAAGCTTTGGTAGCAGCAGAGCCGTATGGTTGATCTTGCTCAGGGGCGCCTATGCCATGTAAACGGACGCGTGTGCGATCCACTAAGACGATGGTGTCGCCATCAGTAACTCGGTCTACTTTGGCCCAGCGGGCTTCTGAGGGGACGCCTACGGGGCGTTCATCGGCATGAACTGATAGCGCCGAAATCAGGCCCAGTATGGCTATTGAATTGAGCAGACCAAGCATTGAGTTAGGTTAACACCCCCCCCGGGCGGGCTAGCTGTCGTTGTGATAGTGATGGTTACCGTCTGGATACATTAGGAAGTGGAATTGGGGTTAGATTTTCGCTTTGTACGTATCTTGACGGATAAAACACGGTTGTAGTGTGCAGTCCATAAAGTTTTGCAGTGCTCTGGTCGCTAATAATCCAGCCATCAGTCGCTGAGGAATATCGCCTTGCTCTGTCGAACATGCACTCTCCTCAGAACGCTCACCTCCCTAGAGAGAAATGGCCCGTTTAGGCTTGAGGTTATTGGAAGTCATAAATTGGCGGGGATCGCCAAATAATTGGCGGCTTTGCATAGCAAACTGAGCACTGATGCCCGATCATTTACTTATTAAGGAGGGTGGCGAGATTCTAGGGTTTAAACACCTTAAGTGGGATGTCCGGACTTGACCTACCGAATATAGTGGTTAAATTGAATTGGACGTGATTGGATATCCTGTCAAGGCTATCGCAGGAGGGTCAATGCGGACTGATTACCAAGCTCCGGGGGATAATCGCTTTTGGCATAAGCGCTTACTACCCTGTGTGGTATTCACTTTAGCAACGAGCCAGCCACCTTGGGCTAACTCGCAGATATCAGAGTACGACGATTGCTCCGATGGGTTTGAGCTTATAGAACTTGACGAAAATCTCACCTCTAGCGAGCGCAGGGCGCTCGTTGACGAACAGTTTGAGATCGAAATCTCTGACTCCGAAAGATGCGAACAGGGAGGCTCTGGCTCCAGCTCTGGCGGGTCTAGCGCCGGCGGCAACAGCTCAGCCTCAAACTCACTTGAAAACGGTCAATCGGTAGATGGTTCCGAGCTCAAGCAAGAGAGTAATGTCGAAAGTAGCCCAAATGCTCTTGAGGAAGGGCAGCTCTCGGTAGCGCTATCGAGCGATTTATCCGTGGACGCCTCTGAATCGGAGTCGGAGCCCGGAACTCTTCTTAACGGACACTCTGGCGGCAACGGAAAGCAGCATGAAGCATTGTCGGAAGCAGACAATCGAAAGGCTCTGGCTGACAGTATCCTCGAGAAAGCAGAAGCAGAGGAAGACCCAGTCGTTAAAGCCGCATTAATGAAACGCTACGAGGAACTGAGCAAATGAGCAAATTTGAAAGCAAAACCAAAATCTTCTCCGCTTGTTTGCTAATTTGTTTCGCTTTCTTACAGGGTGGTTGCGCCACCTCTGGGGGTATCGGTGGTGGATTTGGTAATTACTCTGTCGGCCCAAAACCAGTAGAGCAAGCAGCCGTTGACTCGCCAAATGCGCCATCTATTTCTAAACCTTTTATGCTTGTTCCCGTCTTTGATCCGAATATCCCTAAGGACAAAGGCCGGCTGGAGAAGGAAGCTATTTGGCCGGAATTACGTCGCACAGAAGCCGTGCGAGGCGCTGTAATGCTTACCCAGAAGCTTTCAGACACCAACGCATTTAACGGCGTGCGCACAACACCTGATTCTGAAACCAGCGCCCACTTCTACACGCTGGGTAAAATAATCAAATCTAACGGAGAGGAATTCGATTTAGAGATCGAGGTGGTAAGCATAGAGGGGAAGAGCATGTTTAAGAGACGCTATCGTTTCACCGTAGATGAGTATGCTCTCGAAGACCCTAGGAAAGGGAAAAACTCTGACTTATATGAAGACTTTTTTGTAGAAATCGCTGACGACATCGCGGAAAAAATCAAGGGAATTAGCCGCAAAGAGTTAATCGAGATTGCGAAAGTAGAAGAGCTTCGTTACGCAGAGTTCTTCGAGCCAAACTTTGCAAGTCAATACACCTCTACCAACTGGCTTGGGGCACCTGAAATTACTTCCTACCCCAGTAGCGAAGACCCGATGATGAGGCGCATCTCGACGCTAAAAGTTAAAGACCAAATGTTCATTGATAATTTGCAAACCGATTATCAGGACTTCAAGGATTCATCAAATGATGCGTATGCGAGCTGGCAAAGAGCAGCATTCACTGAAACCAAAGCCGCTCGCGAGGCGAAAACCCGCGCTGCCGTTAAGGGGATTGTGGGCATTCTGGCGGTAGCAGGTGCGGTCGCTGTTGGAAATGACGCAGGTTACACGGACTACGGGAGTCAAATAGGTGCCGTTGTTCTGGCAGCAGGAGGTGCAAAGGCAATAATAGACGCGATGGGAGACTCGAAACAGGCTAAGGCGCATAAGGAGTCCCTTTCCGAGCTAGGTAAAAGCATGAACGCCGAGATTGCTCCAAAAGTTATGGAGTTAGAGGATACTGAGGTAGAGCTCAAAGGATCCGCTCAAGAACAATACGCCAGCTGGCGGTCTGCGCTCAAGCGAGCGTACCAACAAGATGAGATTCCAGACGTTGCGCTTTAGGAGAACCCAGGGTCGATATCAATACCCACCGGGAAAAAGCCATTGAGCAAAGATGCCTCGCTAGCAGTTAACATCGCTGCGGTACAAAATAAGCGCCGAGTGCGCATGTACATCGGCGGCGTATTGTTATTGTTGAGCTTATTAGCAGCAAGCGTATTGCTGTTAATAACACTCAATAGCTCAACAGATTCACGAGAGGATTTCTTATCAAATTCTCCTTCGGAACCATTACAACAGCGACCCTTGAAAAAACGTGAAAGCGATCCGCAAATCGTAGATACAACAAACGGATCATCTCGAGCCTTGAATAATTCTCAGCTAGCCGGCCTTACGGCATTGGACGATGATGTCGAATTTGGGGAATTAGCAGCAGAAATTGTCACGCTGGTGTCGGCTAGCATGGAAGTTCCCTCGAAAAAAATCGAAGAACTTGACGCCACTCTTCAGCGGAAGGTGCAGCAAATCAACTCAACCTTGCGCGATGCACTAACCACACACAATGAAGCGCTAATCCGGAAAGTTACCGACTCGCCTTTTTTTAAAAACTACGCAGTAGATTATATACCAGCATGGAGCTGGACTCTCAGCCCCAAGATGAACAGCTACTCAGAGGCTGCAATTGCAGCCATTGACGCCAGAAGTGCTGATGATGGGGGAGCCGAGTTACGCGCACTGTATGAGATTCGCTCGGTTACCGGCTTTGACGCACACCAAAAAGAGATTGAGTTTCTTGAAAGTCAGGCCGCGAAGGCCCGCAAATCCAATGTAAGAACTCAATTTTTAGAGCTGATGACAGTAGGTCAATACGAGCAAGTTATCTTCAAGTCTCGAGACGAGGCCCAATTGGTTGCCGAGGATCCGCTCCTACAGGATCTGGTCCGCCAAGCCAGGATGGCGCTATCAAAAATCGTTCGCGATGATCTTTATGAGACTGCTAGTCGTAACGCAGCCGATGATGAGTGGGATGCGGTACGTGCCACACTTGGTAATGTTCCGGAGCAACTCAGGGACTCGCAAATAGAAGATTTGGAGCGAACAGCGAACGCAATAGGCAGGTCACAAGCGGACCTGGAGAAGCTGATCAGCAGGCCACAGCGCTTATCGGATCCCAATGTGGAAAACTACGCGAAACGTCAGCTAGAAATCGCTTCCAAATATGCATCGAAAAGTGCGCGCCTCTCTGGGTCAATTAACGAATTACAGAACTTACTGAAGGTGGCCGCGCTGGAAGTAAGGGTGAAAATTAAGTCCGACAACTTAGCCACTATTCTTATCCCTGGGCTTGGCTATGTGGAACCAACTTTGGAGAAGACTCTCTCGCTCCGGCAAGCCGAATACAAGTTCATAGTGCGATGCGCCGGCATGGAGGACGAGTTCCACTACCTTGACCTGAGAGATGCACCCCTCGACGGGCGAGTAAAATTGAGGCTTACGTGTGGAAGCTGATCTTTTAGCTCAAATCGATAGCCTTCGGCGTCGCCGAAAGTTTCGCGCCGTAGCGCTAATCGTTATGTTGCCGTTAGTAGTAGCCATCGCCGCTACGATGGCCATGAGCAAGGTGTATCAGATTAAAGTCTATCCGCGCTTATTACCCGACACTCCAGCTAACATCGAGATAGTCAACGGAGCTGCGATTCACGCCAGAGGCAGGCTTATACTTTTCACAACCGAAGCTGAAATCGAGTTTAGTTATCCAGGGCACAAATCTTTCAGCGTCAAACTGGTCAAAGATGATGCCACTGCAAGTGTTCAGACACGCCTGAGGCCCAAACCAAAGAGCCTCCAATTACTCACCTCACCTAGCACGGATGTGAGCTGGATAGTCGGCGCCACGCTAATAGGTTCGGGGGCGTCTCGGTCCGTTGAGATCTCTCCGAATCAAGCGATAACAGTTGAGGCGATCGGGCCCTTTGGGCAGGTAGCCACTGAAACTGTAGAAATAGATTGGCGCCATGAGGGGCAGTCTCAGCTTGTTATTGACCTGAGCGACTGGGCAATCGATATTGCGAGCACCCCAGGGGGGGCTACAGTGTACTCTGGAGAAAAACAACTAGGTGCGACGCCGCTTCGCATTTTTCCAACGTCACAGTTCGGCGACGTCGTAGTAGAAAAGCCGGGCTTCCAACCCAGGACGATACGACTATCCAGCTTCGCTAATAGGCCGGATAGAAGCATCATGGTTAGGCTGGAACCGTCGGTTCGTGACATAGCCATATCTCTAGCACCGATAGGCGGACAAATAACTGGGGGAATATTGAGTGAAGATGGACGGCGCTTTATTCCGACCCGACCTTTACCGCAACAAGTCACGTACTCAAAAACGGGTTATGTCGCTGAGAGCGTAACCGTTGGCAGTACGACGACGGAAGTCAGCTTTGATTTGAAGCCGGCGACGGGAGTGTTAGCCGTCAAAACACCATTTGCAGCCAGACTGAGTATTGGAGGACAAGGGGTTTATGCATTACCGGGCGAAATCAAACTGCCCGTGGGCAAATTCTCCGCAATTGTTAATGCAGAAGGTTTTCAACCACAAGAATTTGAAGTTGTCATCCTGCAAGACGAGACCACGAGAGTGGAACCGAACCTTGAATCGCTGAGTGACTACCGAGCCAGAACAGCCAGACCTCGAGAGCAAGGGCCTCTCGGTATTTATCTCACCAAAGTTACCGGTTCGTCTTTCACGCTAGGAGCCCCAAGAAGCGAACGTGGTCAACGGGCTAATGAAATCATTCGAGATGTCGAGTTTCGGCGTGATTTTTATATATCGGAACTTGAAATTTCCGAAAAGCAATTTGCTCGCTTTTCAAACAACGAGTCCTCATCCAACCTCCCCGTTACCGGGGTAACCTGGGAGCAAGCAGCGCAATTTTGCAACCAGTTGAGCAAACTTCAGGGGCTGCCGCCTTTTTACAAAGTTAGCGGCAAGCGGATAGTTGGCTGGGAACCCGACTCCGTTGGCTATCGGTTACCAACAGAGGCTGAGTGGGAATTCGTCGCAGCAAATTTCATGAAACGGAAGAAAACAAGCTTTGTTTGGGGTGATGACTTCGAGATTCCTGAGACTTCTTTCGGAAATATCGCCGACAAGTCAGCCGAAGGCAAAGCCAAGAAATTTATTTCTGATCGCTCGGATGGTCACGGTGGCCGTGCTCCGGTCGGATTCTCGAAACAGGTGGGGAACATCAGCGATTTATCGGGAAATGTCAGTGAATGGGTGCATGACTTTTATTCCATTTCAGCGTCTCGTTCACAGCCACTGATCGACTATCAGGGGCCGAGCAATGGGCGACAGCATTTTGTTAAGGGATCAAATTATTTATCTTCCTCGTGGACTGAACTGAGAGCCTCATACCGAGAGGCTATTGACGGCTCGAGAGAAGATGTAGGGTTTCGAATCGCTAGGTATGTGTATTAGATGAATAAAAAATTACTCATAGCGCTTGTCTTGATGATGCTGATAGCTGGTTTTGGGGCGAAATTGGCGACCAGCCGAACGAATATCAGTCTGAATGAAAGTGCGCTTTACCCAGAGGATATATAAGTGAATCGCAATCTAACTGACATACTGCTTTTCTTTACCGCAGTTATAATTGTGCAAGCTGCGTACACATTTTGGATAGATCCTAACGCCGCCGCAATTATGTTCAATGGGGGTCAGAGTCTAGACGGAAGGAATTTCTTCATCGTTGTAAAAGACACGGAACAAAAAATTTGCTTCATGCTGCTTTTATGGGCGATAGCCTTAATCGCCAAAGAGGTCATCACACTTGAAAGTCATACATACATGTTCCAAATCGATTTATTTCAAGATGAAGATGTAAGCCATCAAACCAGTTCGTCACTGTTGTCGTCTATTGATATGCTTCCGCCGGACATTAGATCAACTCCGCTGGTTGCCGTAATAAGCGCTGCTCTGCGTCGGTTTGCCTTGACGGGCGACGTTCACAGCTCAGCTGGTGCGATAGAACCTGCCCTTGATTCTTTAGCAGTACAGAACGATGGGCGCCTAACAGTACTTCGATATATTACGTGGGCAATCCCATCGATTGGCTTCATCGGGACCGTTAGAGGAATAGGTCAAGCGATGTCGCAAGCTGAGCTGGCGGTGGATGGCAACATTGGTCCCATGACCAGCAGTCTTGGAGTGGCTTTTAACTCTACGTTCGTCGCCTTGCTGATCAGCGTCGTGATTATGTTTGCCGTATCAATGCTTCAGAGGCGGCAAGACGAGCAATTGGTAAGCATTCAGCAGTATGTTGAAGAGTACATAATTAAGAGAGTTGTGCTGGCCTAATCATCGTGCGTCCGCAACGTAAACCGATGGGAGGGGGAGCTGTCGCGTTCATTGACGTAATGGCATGTGGCCTTGGCGCCGTCGTGTTACTCCTTGTCATAGTCGACTTCAACATTGAGGAAATCATCCCGAAAGTTTTTCAAGTCCCCGATCGTGTGGAGATCGAGATGCCGGACGCGTCTGTCATAGAAGCTAGACTGGCATCAGTTAGGGATCAGAACGCCGCTGTGGGTAACTCGCTCGCAGAACTTACAACAGTAATTCTTCAGAAAGAAACTGAGAGAGACCAGTTGAGAGCCTCGCTCAAACGGGCTCCGGTCCCACCGGAACCAAGAAGCACGAAAAACAAATCCGGAGACCTTCTGGGTCTGAAGGTAGACGGAGCTGCAATAGTAATCTTATTGGACTCGAGTAGCTCAATGTATTCTGAACAGCTAGCCGAAAATACATATTACGCAGTAGCACCAAGCGCAAATAAGGCTTCGCAATCAGTCAAGTGGAATCAAGCAAAGCGGGCAGCGCTTTGGGTAGCAACCGTCGCGCCAAGTAACTCTAAATTACATGCTGCCACATTTGCTGAGACGGTATCTCCTATCTTTTCCGGTTGGCAAAAAAAACAGCAAGCTACCAGTAAGCTAGACTCAACTCTTACTTCGATGAACCCGAAAGGTGGTACTGATCTTGAGCGGGCATTTGCCTGGCTGGCTAAAATCGCTACCCCGGAAACACAAGTGTTTCTCATAACCGACGGGTTACCGACTAAGTTAGCAAGCCAGGGGCGGGTTTCTCGATTTTTCTCAGCGTGCTCCAAGGACCCAAAAGGCTTTGTTGGTGGAGACTGCCGCGATCAAATCTTTGCAAAGAGCGTTACGCCACTTACTCGTATGAGTATTGAGCTTAACGTCATCTTACTTCCCCTAGAGGGAGATCCCAAGGCGGCGCCAAACTTCTGGGCATTAGCAAAAAGCACGAATGGTCTTGTATTTGTCCCGGAGCAGCGCTGGCCATGAGACGTCGCACTCGAGATGCCGATGAAGTATTTGGCATGAGTTTTCTGGACGTAGTGTCTTGTGGCTTCGCAGCAATGGTCGCAATTCTCATGCTGTCAAAAAATAGCCCAGAACCACCTGACTTAGATCAGACATTACCTATCGAGGCTCCGCCAAGCGTCAAACCAGATCTTGAGCGGATAGCTGAGCTTCAAGAGTCATTGACGTCAGAGATAGTTCGCGCATCGGAATTGGAAATTCGCGAATCTGAATTAGGAATTCAGCTAACAAGCCTAGAGCGAGAAATTGAAAACCTGACTGAACGGGTTACCAATCAGGCCGCATCGGCGGCAAGCGGCACCATGGACTCACAATACAATGGTGGCATCCCTGTTGATGCCACTCACATTGTATTCGTAATCGACAGCTCTGGAAGCATGAGAGCCAACTGGGGCCAGGTAACGGCGACGGTGGACCAGTTACTGAGCATACATCCGAAGATTGAGGCCATGCAGGTTTTGAGCGACATGGGCGATAGCCTGATACCAGGATATAATAAGCGCTGGATCCCTGATACTCCCGCGGCAAGAAAGAATTTCAACGAGAGCCTTGCGAGCATGTCCGCGCTCTCAAACAGTAGCCCACTCGAGGGCATAGAGAGGGCGCTCCGCATATACGCACCCAAAGCAGACAAACTCGCAATTTACGTTCTAGGCGATGACTTCACTGGTGGCGATTTCGAGAGCGCTTTGACCAGCATCGATCAGCTCAACACCAAAAGTGGTAAGCGTGTGGCGCGAATCCACTCAATCGGTTTCCCTTGGGGTCAGGGGGATCGATTCGCTACTCTCATGAGGGAGGTTGCTCACAGGAATAATGGCGTCTACTTGGGTCTTTGAGTAATGCCGACATAAGCCCGGAACTGCCAGAAAGAACTGTTATTTGGCCAAGGCCTCAGGCCTTGGCCATATTGAACTCTGCTAGCTCTGGCCTAAACCCGCCTCGATTGCTGCTTCGCGCAATCTGCGAGCATTTGCCAACCGCTCTCCGAGGCGCTCCATAGTCTCTTCTATCGCTTCGCCAATCGATTCCTGCATTGCTGTAGTAGCCCCTTCACAAAAACCGCCTGCATCCGCCTCGGCGTCTGCGGTACCCTCGATAGTCGATCCAAGTAAGTTGCCGGTTTTATTTACTGCCCTGACGGTTGCCGCGATTTCTGTGTCTGCCTCTATTGTTGCGCTAAAAAACCCTGGATTCACTCTCAGATCTACTTCCATGGAAACCACTTCTACCGTGAGCTGGGCTTGATAACCGCCAGCGATGAGTGCAGAGGCGTCCATTGGCACAGTCACCACTTCAACGTCTTCAACAATATTTCTAAATGTTGCTGTCACCGAAGTAGCGAAAGCGGCCTCTCCATCATAGGGGTATGAGTGTGCAGCGCATCCAAG
>MDTG01421192.1_pt1 | contig 12390 bp, 11 predicted proteins | sample 811421 | NCBI WGS metagenome assembly MDTG01 (sample SAMN05326645, study PRJNA326480) | marine metagenome | isolation source: seawater | place: Pacific Ocean: South East | collected 2011
CATGGCCGCCGGTCGATCTCGTCACGACCGGCTCACCGGCGTCACGGTGGACGGCTGACGATCGCATCCACCCCCACCCCCCGAGGGATGACGCGATCGATGCCGTGCGTCGCCAGAACCGGTGCAACGCCGACCGGATGCACGCGATCATCAGCGTCACCGTCACGGCGTCGAATCCGGCCCGTTCGAGGCGAGCGCATGGGGTCGATTCCGCGCCGCATCGCGATTCATTCCGTTCTCGGACCTGACCGGTCGTGCCGGCGATCCCGATAAGACGACCCGCCCGGCACCGAGGCACGCGTCGGCCGCCGCGTTGGCGGGTCCGATTCGGTCGTGTATCGATCCACGCGAAGATTCCGTTTGTAAGCGTTGGATCGAAGGTTAGGTTCATTCAGACGTCCGTCCGTTGCCGATTCGTTCCGGCCGGTCGGACGCGCGGGCGTCGGGAATGATCCCACGCTCGAGACGAAAGGCCAGGAATCCGTGATGCGACAGAAGTTCATCGTCATCGCCACCGTCGGGCTGTGCACCGCCGCACAGGCCGGGGTCGTCGGCACCACCTACACCGATGCGACCGGCGACGTCTTCGATTCGTCGCTCACCAACATCGACCTGGTGTCCGCCCGCTTCAGCAACGACGCGACCCATCTTCATCTCAGCGTCACCGTTCGAGGCGACGTCTCCGCGACGACCTCGGGCGACTACCTCGTCTTCATCGACCGCACGCCCTCCCTCGGCATGTCGGGGACCGGCGACGGCGGCGGACCCCGCGGCAACCCGCTCCACCGGACCATCGCGTCGACACCGGCCGGCACCGACACCTTCATCGGCTCCTGGCTCGAGGACGGTGGCGGCAATCGCAGCTACGCGTTCGAGGGAAACCGGTGGAACCACAAGGAATCCGGCACGCCCGACCTCTCCCGCGCCGCCGACGGCACCGTGAGCTGGACCTTCAGCCTCGAGTCGCTCGGCCTCGCGGCCGGCGACACGTTCCACTTCGACATCGCGACCAAGGGCGAGAGCGGCGTCGGATCGTCCATCGATCTCCTGTCGACCGACGTCATCCGACCGGGGTGGGGATTCGACGAGGACTCGACCCTGGACCTGACGTACACCGTCGCCGAATCCACCGCGGTCCCCGGGCTCGCGGGGACCGCCGCCCTCGCGGGACTCGGCCTCGTTCGACGACGCCGGACGCGCTGACACCACGATCGCGAACCGATCCGACGCGGTCTCCGGTCGCATCCCGCGATCACCGCCCGGGCTCGAGCGCGTCGAAGCCTCCCGGGAAATCCTGGTCGAACGGAATCTCGGGGACGTCGTCGAAGTAGTCGTCGAACGCATCGTGGTCCGGAACGTCGGTTTCGAGCGGTTCGAGGGGCTCGACCTCCACGCCTTCGGGAAGGGAGGCCTGGAAGATCCTTCCGTACCCCTTCGTGACGATCCGGGGATCGAGGACGACCACCCGGCCCGAGTCCTCGCTCGACCGGATCAATCTTCCGACTCCCTGCTTGAACCGGATCACCGCCCGGGGGACCTGGTCCTCCATGAACGGGCGTCCGCCGCGGGCCTCGATCGTCTCGTGCCTGGCCTGCACGATCGGTCGATCCGGCACGTCGAAAGGGAGTCGCGTGATGATCACGTTTCGCAGGCCCCTTCCGCGGACGTCGACGCCCTGCCAGAAACTCGCGACCCCGAACAGCACCGCCCGCTCGTCGGCACGGAACCGGTCGAGCAGGAGTCCTCGTGGACCGGTCTCGTGCTGCACGAGGACCGCATGTCCTTCGGACTCGAGCGGCCCGCGACACCTGTCGGCCGCCTCCCGCATCGCGGTGTTGCTCGTGAACAGGACGAACGCGCCGCCGTCGGTCGCCCGGACCTGCTCGACGATCCTGGCGGCCAGGCGATCGAGATAGACCGGGGACTTCGGCTCGGGCATGTCGGGATCGACGCAGACCCGCATCTGCCGGGCGAAGTCGAACGGCGAACCAACCTGCAGGGTTCGTGGCGACTCGGCGCCGAGACGCCCGGTCACGAGGGAGAAGTCGTCGGCGCCGGTCGCGAGCGTGGCGCTGGTGCAGACGACGGCGCCGTCGCGACCGAAGAGATGCTCTCGGAGCACCGGTGCGACGTCGACCGCCGCGCAGGCGACGGTGACGCTGCCCCGACCGCCCCGACCGCGGCGGTCGGGCCGACGGTGGTTCTCCGCCCAGTACACGCAGCCCTCCACGCCCTGCTCGACGAGCAGGGCCGCGGCCTCCGCGATCTCCGTCGCGCGACCGGCGAGGGAACCGAGTTCCAGTTCGTCGGTCTCGCTGGTGACCCGGGTCCTCAGGACCTTCAGCGCCGAGGCGAGTTCCCGCAGCGCGGGCGACATCGGATTGTCCACGACCCCGGGAACCGGAATCCGGACCGAGCCCTGCCCGTCGCGATCCAGCCAGGACGCGAGATCGTCGAAGAAGGCGTTGGTCGCGGTCTCCGCCCGGCGGAGCGCGACGATGGAATCGTCCACCATGTCGCCGCCCCCCCCTCGTCCGCCGATCGTGGCCAGCACGCCGCGATTGGTCCGCTCCGAGAGGAGCATCCGCATCAGATGCCGCACGCGGCCCTCGGAGACGCGGAGTCCGAAATGCTCCGCCGCCACGTCCTCGACGGTGTGGGCCTCGTCGAGGATCACGTGCGTGTAGGGCGGCAGGAAGCCCGCCCCTCGGATCCGCAGCGCAAGATCGCTGAAGAAGAGCGCGTGGTTGCACACCAGGATGTCGGCGTTCTCCATCCGACGCCGGGCCGACTGGTAGAAGCATTCGTCGTGCGTCGGACAGCGACGACCCATGCAGTTTCCACTGTCGCTCTGGACATGGTCCCAGACCCCCGACCGCTTCAACTGGGGAAGCGTGGCCAGCGTTCCGTCGTCGGTGCGGGCCGCCCACCGCTCGATCTGCTGGAGTGAATGCCGCTCGGGTTCGTCGGCGAGCAGTCGAGTCTCCCGCTCGACCGCCAGCCGGAGTCGTCGCTTGGAGAGGTAGTTCGACCGGCCCTTGACCAGGACCGCGGTGAACTCGTCCGGCACGAGGGCCCGGAGCAAGGGCAGGTCCTTCTCCATCAACTGCTCCTGCAGGCTGATGGTGTGCGTGCAGATGACCACCCGCTCGCCGCGGTTGGCGATCACGCTTCCGATCGCCGGAAGCAGGTACGCGAAGCTCTTGCCGGTCCCCGTCCCCGCCTCCACGAACAGTCGTTCCCGCGCCGCCAACGCCCCCTCGACCGCCGTCGCCATCTCGATCTGCTGGGGGCGCGCCTCGAATCCGGCGAGCCGGCGGGCGACGGGACCGTCGAGAGCGAGCATGGAGCGGGCGGGGAGGATCATGGAAGGATCGATCGGACTCCGGCGTTGGTGGGTGCGGTCCGCGCGACCGTCCGCCGCAAGCATAGGTCTTCGGCCGGCGATCGAACGCGACGATTCAGGCCAGGGGCCGGCGTTTCGGCTCGCCGACCTCGCGGGGGTAGGCCCGGGGGACGGCGCGATTCTTCTCGATCACGACGATCCGACCGGTCGACGTGGGATGGACCTCCACCACCGATGCGTGAAGCTTGTAGAGCGCCTGCTTCGCCGTCTCGATCTCGGCCTCCGCCTTCGCCCCCTTGATGGCGAGCACCAGCCCGTCCGGCCGCGCGAGCGGCACGGTGTATTCGGCGAGGACGTCGAGCGGGCCGACCGCCCGCGCGATCACGAGATGGGCCGATTCACGATGGTCGGGATCGCGGCCGACGACCTCCACCCGCCGGTCGAGCACGAGGACGCGATCGAGGTCGAGCGAGCGGGCGGTGTCACGGAGGAATCGCGCCTTCTTCCCGGTCGACTCGATCAGCACGATCTCGAGGGACGGACGCACGCACGCGAGCACGAGGCCGGGCAACCCGCCTCCGGAACCGACGTCCACGAGCCGCGTGGCCGGCCCGTGCCGCTCCTCCATCTGCAGCACCCAGGGGAGCAGCGTCAGGCTGTCGAGCACGTGTCGTTCCCACGCGTCCGCCGGCTCGCGGATGGCGGTGAGATTCATCCTCGCGTTCGCTTCGTAGAGGAGCTCGAGGTAGCGGCCGATCCGTTCCAGATCCCGCGACTCGAAGTCGATGCCCGCGGCGGCGGCGGCGACGAGGAACGATTCGGGAGGCGTGGCGATGCGTGGTTCGGTCATGGAGGGTCCACGGTGTACCACGGTTCGCCGCGGCCTGCCTCGAGGGACGGTCAACCGGTCTCCGCGACCTCCCATCGCTCCATCCGTCGGGGTCGTCGAAGCCCGACGTTGAGGACCAGACCGATGATCATCCAGGCGGTCACGAGGCTGGCGCCCCCGGCGCTCACGAAAGGCAGGGTCATCCCGGTGATGGGGAGCAGGCCGATGGTCATGCCGGTGTTGATCGCCATCTGGGCGAGCAGCAGGGTGACCAGCCCGGTGGCGAGCAGTCTCCCGAAGAGGTCCCGGGCGAATGCCGCGACGAGAAAGCCGCCGACCCCGAGCGCGAGGAACAGGGCCCAGACCACGGCGCCACCGAGGAGTCCCCATCGACAGGTGACGACCGCGAAGATCATGTCGTTGTGATCCTCGGGCAGGTGGTTGAATCGAAGGAGGGTGGCGGCGTGTTCGCGACCCACTCCGGTCGCGCCACCCGCACCCGCGAGCGTCATCGCCCGATCCCCCTGGTAGCCGATGTCGTCTCGATATCGATCGTCGCCCTCGATCTGCGCCAGCAGGGCCTCGATCCGATCCTGCTGGTGCTCCTTGAGGAATCCGCGGACCGGCGTGAAGAGCACCGCGGAGATCGCGAGCACTCCGGAGAGGACGAGGATGGCGAGGTGGGAGATCTTCGCCCCCGCGACCAGCAGGATCGCCAGCAGCGTCGGCACGAACAGCAGGGCGGTCCCGAGATCGGGCTCGAGGAGGATCAGGCCCATCGGGATCGCCGTCACCACGAACGGCAGCACGAACCCCCGGAGCGAGCGGACGTTCCACCGCAGGCGGAACCAGGCTGCGAGCGCGAGCACCCAGACCACCTTCGCGAGTTCGGACGGCTGGAGGTCCGTGATGCCGAGGTTGATCCAGCGACGCGCCCCGTTGTACGGCCGGACCAGCCAGGTCGGCACGAACGGGATCAGGACGAAGACGAGCAATGCGAGCACCAGCACGCTGAGACCGGGGACGATCCGTCGCAGGCGCCGGTAGTCCGGAATCGCCACGGCCGCCGCGACGATCATGCCGAGCGGCAGGAAGAGGGCCTGCTTCCGGGCGAATCCCGGCTCGGTCGTGGAGATCGCCACGATGCCGATCACGTTCAGGGCGAGCGCCGCCAGCACCACGATCCACCCGACCGTCGCCCAGCGGATCCGTCCCACCTGCAGGTCGAGCGCGTGTTCGTGGAGTCCACGCGCGGTGAAACGATCCCGCTTCGGTCGGGCCGGGACGTCGACGAGGGTCGACGAGGTGATGGGCTCGGGATCCGTCAACCCGCGTCGCTCCGTTCCAGGGCCGGAACCGACGCACCGGCGACCTCCCGGGGGACGGAGGGCGCCGACTTCGCGGCGGCGTCCGGCAACGGATCCAGCCACTCGACCGGCCCCGCATCGAGCGCCTCGCGGGCCGCCTCGCCGAGGTATCCCTCCGCCGCGAGCGCGCGGATCATCTGCGCCGCGACCGGTCCGCCGGCGCGTCCGCCGGAGTTGCCGTGTTCGACGATGACGGCGAAGGCGTATCGAGGTTCGACCGATCCGGCCGGGGCGATCAGACCGGCATACCACGCGTGCGAGGCGCGACCGGTCACCTGGGCGGTCCCGGTCTTCGCCCAGATCTCCGGGGCCGCGGCCCCGAGGTCCCGGAAGTCGAGGATGTCCTCGGTGCGGGGCCCGGTGGTCGGATCGAGCCACAGCCGGCTCGCGGTCCCCTCCCGCGCGGACTTGGCCATGCCCTCCAGCGCGATGGACACCGCGGCCCGATTCCAATCGCCGTCATCCCCCGCTTCCATCGAGGATTCGTCGAGCACCATCACGGGTTCGATCGGGGCTCCGGCGCTCGCGAGTCTCGCATACGCGTTGGCGGCGTGCAGCGGCGTCCACGCCACGGATCCCTGCCCGATCCCGAACAGCATCCGGCCGACCTCGGTGTCGTCGGGAATGAACGCCCCTTCGCTTCCCCCCGCGAGTCCGGAGCCGAGCGGCATCTCCAGCCCGCAGGCCCGGTACCACGCCCGCATCGCGTCGGGACCGAGGACATCGGCGATGGTGTAGAAGTAGATGTTGCAGCTCTCGGCGATCGCATCCACCGGTCCGAGGACGCCGTGCCGGCCGTAGAGCCCGTCTTCCGGTCGCCATCCCCAGCAACGGGGCTTCTTGAACTCGCCTCGGATCCAACCCTTGCACTCGATGGACTGGCGGAGTCCGAACCGACCGTCCTCGACTCCGCCCACGTAGACCAGCGGCTTCACGATCGAACCCGGCGCGTAGGCGGTCCCGATGGCGCGGTTGCGGAAGGGCGCGAGTTCCTGCAGCGCTCGTCGTCGATCGCGCCGGGCCACCGGAAGCCCTTCGGCGTCGGCGTCGGGCATCAGCATCAGTGCGAGATCCTCGGCGGCGAGCTCGAGATCGGAGAACGTCGGCGTCGACACCAGGGCGAGGGTCTCCCCGGTCCGGACGTCGATCACCACCGCCGCACCGTGGAGGGGCGTGCCGAGGGGAAGCTTCGTCTCCCGAGGGCCGGCCGCGTTCCATCCGTAGTGGAACTGCCGGACCTGCATCAGCCCGAGCTCCGGATCGAGGATCGCCCGCACCCGGGCCTGGAGATCCGTGTCGATCGCGATTCGCACCGTTTCACCGAAACCCGGTCGAACGCGGGCGAGGACGTCTCCGCTCGCGCGGTCGGTCTCCTTCATCCCGATGGTGCCGTGGAGAATGCGGTCGAACTCACGCTCGAGACCGGTCGAACCGACGAGATCGCGGCCCGGCCGGTATCCGGAGTGGTCGATGCGCGTCTCCCCGGCGTCGTCGCGCCGCTCGTAGGGACGTCGTTGGATGTCCTCCGGGGCGACCTCCGAACGGGTGGTGCCCACGAGGGTGGATGCGACGCCACCGACCTCGATCTCCGTCAGTCCCTCGCCTCGGAGGTCCGCCGGCAGGGTGGCGCGATCGATCCCGACCCGGGCCCTCGTGAAGCCGCGTACCCGTCGATTGACGCCGCGCACGGCGAAGGGCGGGTCGCTTTCCGCGGATCCGCCGGACGCCGCGACCTCCTGCATCAGCGCCGCGATCGCCTTCCGCAAGGCGAAGGCGTCCGCGTCGGTGACGGCGAAGTCCTCGACGATCGGATGCAGCCCCTTCTGTTCGGCGATCGGCCGGGCGACGAAGATCTCCTCCGCCTCCGCTCTGCCTCGACGGCCGACCAGCCGTTCGAACTGCCGGTTCCAGACCGACGCAGCCCGGATCGAGACCCCCCGTCGAATCGAATCGAGGCGTTCCGGAAGTTCCGCGAGCACGAGACCGGCCTCGTCCGCGGCCGCCGTCCAGACGGCGTCGATCCGGGCCTGCCACGCCGGAACCTCGGCATCGATCGCCGCATCCCGTTCGGTGCGGGAGAGACCGCTCCAACCGGTGCCGAACGCCCGCTTGGCGCTTCTCGCGGCCTGTCGTCGCTGCCATTCCCCGGTGATGACCTCGTAGTCGACGCAGAAGTCCCAGCCGGTCCGTTCGACCGCCAGCGGCCTTCCGTCCCGGTCGACGATCGGCCCCCGCACGGTCGGCTGGAAGGTGCGACGGACCAGCCGCGATTCGGCCCGCGCGAGCCGCGAAGGCCCCTCGAGCACCGAGAGGCGGACCATCTGCAGGACGAGGGCGACGACCACCAGCAGCGAGAGCGCGCCGAGGGCGATCAGCCGCAGGTGGAAGGGCGTCATCCGGTCGTCGCTCTGGCCGGTCGGTGGTCGCATGCGGCTCCGGAGTGATCAGGCGAGGTTCACCGGTCCCCCGGCGGGACCCGGCCGGCGAGCCCGCCCCGGCGAAGGGACGGGAGCACCCGAACCATATCGGCTCCAGGCGTGCGAAGACTTCCCTCCGACGGGAATCGGAAGCGATCTCCAGGGAGAAGACCTCAGACCTCGGTCGAACCTCCGACCTCGAGCCGCCGGACCTCGACGCCGTCGGGCGTGAACAGGTCGGGATCGGCGTCGATGAGCGGCCAGGTCCCGAAGTGGCACGGGATCGCGATCGGCGCCTTCACCATCTCCGCCGCCCGTCCCGCGTCGGCCGGCCCCATGGTGAAACGGTCCCCGATGGGCAGGATCAGGACGTCGGGTCGGTGGATCTCCGCGATCAACGCCATGTCGCCGAAGATCCCGGTGTCACCGGTGTTGTAGATGGTGGTGTCGCCCATCCGGATCACCAGTCCGCTGGGCATGCCCATGTACTTGCCGCCGAAACTCGACGAGTGGAAGGCGTGGGTCATGGTGATCCGTCCGAACGGCATGTCGACGCCACCGCCCGGATTGGCCGGCTCGAGCTTCTCGAGCCCCGCCTCCCCCAGCATGTTGCAGAGTTCGTACGGACCGAAGACGGTCGCGCCGCATCGCTTGGCGATGTCCATCGTGTCGCCGACGTGGTCCTCGTGGCCGTGGGTCAGCGCGATGTGGGTGCAGGAGATCGACTCGGCGGTGATTCCGGCCGACTCCGCCTGGGGGTTTCCGGTGATGAACGGATCGATCAGGACGGTGTGGGTCCCGTCGGTGATGGAGAAGGCGGCGTGGCCGTGGAAGGTGATCTTGACGCTCATGGGCTCGCTCCGACCTGGTGTGAAGTCATCCGACCGGCCGCGTCGATCCGGAACGGACCGGATCCCGCACGCCGTGACGAGCAGGATCACGACGAATCGACGGATGGTCAACCCGGATCGCCGCGATTCCCGGTCCGCGGAGAGCGACTAGCATGTCCGTCCGGTCCCGGCCGGCACGCTCGTCCCCCTCACCCCAGCGATTCAGGAATCCCGCCATGGAATGCGGCATCGTCGGACTGCCCAACGTCGGCAAGAGCACGCTCTTCAACGCCCTCACCGCGGCCGGCATCGAGGCCCAGAACTATCCGTTCTGCACCATCGAACCGAACATCGGCGTGGTCAGCGTCCCCGACCCGCGACTCGACGTGATCAACGAACACATCGAGACGCAGAAGATCATCCCCGCGGTGATCCGCCTCGTGGACATCGCCGGCCTGGTCGAGGGCGCGAGCAAGGGGGAGGGACTGGGGAACAAGTTCCTCGCCAACATCCGCGAGGTCGATGCGCTGCTCCAGGTCACCCGCTGCTTCGAGGATGACGACATCGTCCACGTTTCCGGTTCGATCGATCCGGTGCGGGACATCGAGATCATCGGACTGGAGCTCCTGCTCGCCGACGCCGAACAGGTCGAGGGCTCGCTGGACAAGGCCCAGCGGCAGGCGCGATCCGGCGACAAGGACGCGAAGTTCCGACTGGGCGTGCTCGAGAAGTGCAAGGCGTGCCTCGATGACGAACAGCCCCTGCGGACGCTCGACCTCAGTCCGGAGGAGGCGAAGGCGGTCCGCTCGTTCGGATTCATCACCGCGAAGCCGATCCTCTACGTCGCCAACGTCGACGAGGACCACGCCGACGGTTCCGGTCCGCTCGTGGACGCGGTCCGGAAGTACGCCGAGGAGAACGGCGGCGGCGTGGTGGTGGTGTGCGCGAAGATCGAAAGCGAACTCGCCGAACTCGAGGACGAGGACAAGCTCGAGATGCTCCAGTCGCTCGGCATGGATGAGCCTGCGTTGGCGGTCGTGGCCCGAGGTTCCTACGACCTGCTCGGCCTCCAGAGCTACTTCACCGCCGGCCCCAAGGAGATCCGGGCCTGGACGATCCGGAGCGGCGACACCGCCCCGAAGGCCGCCGGCGTGATCCACGGCGACTTCGAACGCGGATTCATCCGGGCCGAGTGCTACCTGGTCGACGATCTCGTCCAGCACAAGAACGAGAAGTCGATTCGAGAAGCCGGAAAACTGCGGAGCGAAGGCAAGGACTACGTCATGCAGGACGGCGACGTGGTGAACTTCCTCTTCAACGTCTAGGACCGGCGAATCCGATCGCGTCGAGGACGTCGTCGCGTCGGGGGACGTCGACCACGAACGGAACGCCCTCCCGCCGCGGGCGGCACGTCCCCGATGTAGCCTCTTGGAATGTCGATGACCGCCTCCACCCGCGAGGAGCGATGGAACGCCATCACCCATGGCATCGGTTGCCTCGCCGCGATGGCCGCCCTGCCCGTCCTGCTGATCCGGGCCGCGGGACGAGGTGACGGGGCGGCCTTCCTCGGTTGCGCGATCTTCGGGCTGTCGATGATCCTGACCCTCGGGACATCGGCCTGCTACCACGCGAATCGAAATCCCGATCGCAGGCGTCGGCTCCGGGTCCTCGATCACGCCTCGATCTACGTGCTGATCGCGGGCAGCTACACGCCGATCTGCCTCACCGGGCTTCGAGGTCCCTGGGGAGACGGACTGCTGATCGCGGTGTGGTCGATGGCGGTGCTCGGCGTGGTGTTCAAGATCCGTTTCACGGGTCGATTCGAGGGCCTGTCCACGACGATGTACCTCCTGATGGGATGGACGTGTCTCGTCGCGGCGGTCCCGATGTTCGAGCGGCTCGGTCGCTCGAGCCTGATCTCGCTGCTGGTCGCCGGTGCGGCGTTCACCTTCGGCGTCCTCTTCTACCTGCAGGACCACCGCCGGGGCTACCACGTCATCTGGCATCTGCTCGTGGTGATCGGTTGCGCGGGTCTCTACGCGGCGGTGTTCGCGGAGATCGCGCGGATCGGACCGGTGGACTGAGGTGGCGGTGCCTTCCCGCGGATCCCGTGCGCGTCGTCTCACGGCGTTCCTCGTGGCGACGCCGCTGGGCCTCGCATTCGCATGGATCGGAATCCAGCACTTCCGGAACCCGGAGCCGTTCGAGGCGATCGTGCCGTCGTATCTCGGCTGGCCGCGATTCTGGAACTTCACGAGCGGCGGACTGGAGATCGTCCTCGGTCTCGGCCTGGTCGTCCCCCGCGTTCGCCGGTGGTCGGCCCGGCTGCTGATCCTCCTGGTCCTCGCGATGTCGCTGGCCAACCTCAACATGTGGATCAACGATCTGGCGTTCGACGGCATCCGCCTTTCGACGGGCGGGCACCTGTTGCGGTGGTTCATGCAGGTCGTGCTGCTCGCGGTCCTGGCCGCGCTCGGCGGCCCGTGGAGACGATCGTCCGATCCCGCCGGAAACGGATGAACCGGACGCATCGAGCGGCCGCGGCCGGGTGATCGTCCGTCCCCCGCCTGACTATGCTTGACCACGCCAACCGCGCTTCCTTCGAAAGGCCCCGCTTGCCGTACGTCTACCTCGCCATCGCGATCGTTACCGAAGTCGCCGCGACCGCCGCCCTCCGGGCCTCGAACGGTTTCACGCGTCCCCTCCCGAGTCTCGTCGTCGTCGTGGGCTACGTGATCTGCTTCATCGCCCTCGCCCTCTGCGTGAGGCGGATCCCGATCGGGGTGGCCTACGGGATCTGGTCGGGCGTCGGGCTCGTGCTGATCACCATCGCCGCCTGGTGGCTCTACGGACAACGGGTGGACGCCCCCGCGATCGTCGGCATGGGACTGATCCTCGCCGGCGTCATCGTGATCCAGCTCTTTTCGAACACCAAGTCGGTCGAGCCACCGCAGGAGCGCGGGACGCCGCCGGCCGGAGCCGCGGCGATCGAGGATCCGTGATCGGCCGGCGGCCGACCACCCGTCGTCATCCCAGGATGAGCAGCGCGAGCCAGGGACAGATGAACAGGGCGACGGTCAACGCCTTCCAGACGGCGATCGAGGCGTACGCGGTGATGTCGATCGTGCTCGTCGACACCCCGAAGATCCTGCCGTGGATTCGATGGGCTTGTGAACGAAATCCCATCCACGCGAACGTGGTCAACGTCAGGAGTCCGAGGTTGAGGAGACTCGCCCACATGAAGAACGCGGTCCAGGTCTCGAGATCGGTCTGATCCATGGCCATTCCTTCCATGCGGGGGGAAGTGCCCGCGGCCGACGGGGCCGTCCACGCCCTTCCCCTTAGGATGTTCGACCAATGGGACCTGGGATCTCCATTGTCGGATGCAGCGGTGCGGGCAAGAGCACGCTCGCTCGACGACTCGCCGACACGTTCGGGATTCCGACCCTCGAACTCGACGCCGTGCACCATCAGCCGAACTGGACTCCGCTGCCCGTGCCGGAATTCCGGGATCGGGTCCGGGGTTTCATGACGGCTCGCGATTCGTGGGTGATCGAGGGCAACCACCGGGCGGTGCTCGATGACGTCTGGCAGGAGGCGA
>MDTG01121336.1_pt1 | contig 12389 bp, 17 predicted proteins | sample 811421 | NCBI WGS metagenome assembly MDTG01 (sample SAMN05326645, study PRJNA326480) | marine metagenome | isolation source: seawater | place: Pacific Ocean: South East | collected 2011
TAAATCAAACCAATTAATTTAGGCCTTTCTAGGGGCAATGATCCCACCATATCAGAAGTAATGCGAGTCAACTTAGAGAGTTATTAAAGCTTCTAAATTTGGACCAATTTGTTACAGAATCCTTAGGGTCTTCTTCTTGATCAGCCTTTTTGGCTCTCATATGCCAGGATTTGTTTCATAAATATCCTAGATGGATGAACACACTCAAATTATTGCTGGTCCTAGCTCCAGTTATTTTTACTCTTGCTTTTGCTGATTTTTGGTTGCGCAGATGGGGAGTATTTGTATGGGATAACGGTCCTACCATTCAAAACCAGCAGGTTTGGGAAGATACCGCAATTGTTGCCGATAAAGGAAGACCTCAAGATGGATACCCAGTATTTACTGTTAGAACCTTGGCAGTGAACGCATTAGGAATCCCCACAGTGTTTTTCCTGGGTGCAATTTTTGCAATGCAATTTATCCGCCGTGGTGTAATAAACGCATAGTTTTATAAAATAAAATTCCTAAAAGGCCTATCAAAAGATAGGTCTTTTTTATGGAATACAAGCAAATACATTTGTTGAAATTTTTCTTTAGATAATTTTCAAAATATATATTTATTTCCTCAAACATAACCAATAGAGCTTATAATCACATTAGAAAAATGATTGACATGGAAAATCAAGAATCAAATCTGACTGAAGATAATGGCTCAACAGCTGTTTTAGAAGATAATCAAAACAATCAAGATTCAGAAGATAATCAAGTTGATCAACTTTTAGAGGACAAACAAAATACTGTAAACGAAAAAAAAGTTTTTCCAACCGATCAAGAACTAATAACATCTATTCTTGAAGACGCTTTCCCAAAGGGAAAAGCTAATCAACAATTAGGTATTCCACAATCAGATACTTTTTCCTTTGCTAGCCGAATATTTTTCTTATGGGTTTGGCCAATAGTTTTGCATAACAAAGTAAGGAATTTAATTAATAATATGAATTTTGCACAGCCATATTCTGATCCTGGAGAAAATACTTACGCTGTAAAAGATACAGAAACTGTCTATACGATGACAAAAGATGCTTTCGCAGGCAGGGGAGGAATGAAATTCATGGGAATTAGATTTATGTCTATTTGGGTTTTCCCTTTTGCAATTATGGGAGCCGTGATGGAATTTTTATTCGTAGGACCATTAAAAGGCACTAATCCTTTTGGTTGAAGTTTAGCTAAGTAAATTATATTAGTTAATTTCTCTTTGATTAATTGTATTTTTAAACGTTTCTGAAAGGGAAAAAAGGCGTAACTTTTTTTGTTGGGTTGCTACTAGCAATTGATTTTCCTCTTATATACATAAATAAACAAAGCGTAATTATCATTACAGGAGGATGAAGTGCTAAAGATCTTCCAATTAGTTGTAATTCTTCTCCTGACATTTAATTAGTTTAACTCTTTAATAACTATAGCTTTTAAAGGAGCTCAAATAAAATAATTTAATATATATAAAAGAATCTAGTTACTCTTTGTTTTTGGTGTAAGTAATTTTTAGGATTAAAATTGAAAAATTAAAAATAAAGGTAATTATATTAGCAAGCAATATAGGAATAGAGTTGATTTTCAAACCATATATAATCCAACAAATAAGACCTGTAATAAAAAGAATTAACATAATCAATGAAACATCATCAGCTGATTTGGTTTTCCATGTTTTATATAATTGAGGCAAGAAAGCTATTGTTGTAAGCAAAGCAGCCAAAAAACCAAAAATATCTATATAATTAAAATTATTCATCTTTTGCAGGATTGGATTTGGAGCAGGCTATTTTGATAATTGATTAATTATCATATGGCTGTATCTTAACTTGTTAGGATTATTATCTAAATTTTATGAGTGAGAAATCAGATTTGAATGATGAAGTTTTAAAGGAGAAAATCAAAGTTTTATTTGATGAAGATAATGAGATTAAAAAATGGAATGAAGGCTTATTTATAAAATCATTGATTCTCTTACCAATAATAATATTTATAATTGGATTGCTTATTCTTAATAGGCCAGAAAATCTAATAGATCTTTTATTTGTTGTCCTTTACCCTTTGGCTTTAATATCGATAGGTTTGATTATTCTATTTGTTATGACAAGCAATTTAAAATGAAAAATCAATTTAATTTTTTTCCATTTAAATCTTGTTTCTTCTATAGCCAATAAGGTTGAGCCACTGTAAGCTATTAGTAATTAAATGTTAATAGACAATGGCAGGCGGACCATTATTACAGCTTTGGGAGAATTTGCTTCCATTTGCTAAGGATCTAAGAATTCGCTTTGCGTTGGCAATGCTAGGGAATGTCCTTGCCATATTGTTTATTTTCTCTCTGTCTAAAATGTTTATTCCAGGATTAGAAGATCAACTATTTAATTGATTTTCTTAACCAAAATTGGTACATCTCTCTAAAAGAATTATTATTAATTTTTTCGAATTTATCCCATAGCTTTAAATCTTTTAAAGACTCTAAATCTCTGTTTATTTCAAGGTATTTATCTTTTATCTCTTTAGGAAGAATAAATCCTAAAAAATCAAGATTGGCTGTTTCTATCATATTTTTAATTTCAATTAGAGAGTAACATTTTTCTTGCCTATGAAAGCAAAGATCTCGACACATCGAAGTTGAGTAGAAATCTGACCAATAAGTTATTTCATTTAATTCTTTTATATTTCCATTAAGAACCTCATTGCGAAAGCTTCTTATCTCATTAATGTTTGCTTTTATAGCTTTTTCTTTGATAAGCTCTCTTGCTTTTAGGATTTCTTTTCTTGCATATTTGCTATACAAACCCAACTTTAAAAAACCATTGAGTTCCAAAGAATCAATTAGCCTAGATAATCCAATTGCTGGATCTTTTAAATGATGAATAACCCCTGAACATTCAATTACATCAAATCTTTTATTTAGTTGTGATAATTCAAGTAAATCCATTTCTATGAAATTGACATTTTTCATTCCATATTCATCGACTTTTCTTTTTGCATATGAGATGCTTGAATTGCTTAAATCAATTGCTGTTATTTCGCAATCTCTATATCTAGATGCTTCTAATATTTGAATTCCAGTTCCACATCCCGCTATAAGTATATTTAGAGTTTTATTTGTTAAGTGTAATTTATCTGACTTTATACTATTAGGTTGAATCTCTGAATTTATTACGGATAAAAAATTTAATTTATTGTCCTTTGCATAAGAATTATATCTCCATCTAGGATAAGGATTTACTTCGTACTGATTTTTAACTTCTCTAGAAATCGAGTCAGTGATATTGCCTGTTTTTCTAATTTCTTTCGAGATGCTTTTCTCAATAACAATCTCTTTCAATTGTAGATCTAGTAAGTTATTAAAGTCTTTACTATTAGATTTATAATTGTTTAGATTGATAAATTTATTATTTATTGAATAAAGAGATTGATAGCAGGAGATTAATGATAATTTATAGTCTTGATTATTTTTATTTTTATTTAGAGATTCTTTAAGTTCAGCTATTTTATTTTTTTCTTTTTCAGATATAAAATATACATACTCATTAAGGAAACATTGTGATCCTAGGGCAATAGTAAAATTAATTAAATTCTTGTTTTTATTTTGATTATCTGAAAAGCTCAAAAGTAAAACCTTGCGTATATTGACTAAAACTTTTTCCCATAATGGAGAGCAAAATATTAATAATGAAAGTGCTTTTAGTAACTCTTTATCTTCTGCAAGAATTTTAAATTCCTTATTAGTATCTAAATTAAAGTCAAGAATTGATAATTTTTCTAATGTTTCTTTTTTAAAAATAGTATTTAGACTTGCAAAGAGCTCTCTGTGAGATATATCTGTACGATTAAAGATATTCTTTATGAGTTCTCTTTTATCTTCGTTTGATACTTCTAGAGGTTCTATTCCTTTCATTAATTCACTTATAAGTTGATAGCTATATTGACAATCATGGTTAATTGAAATTTCTTTTTTAGCTAGTTCAAGTGATTTATTATAGTCACCTTTTTGATTATAAATAGTTGCAAGGTTTAGATATGAACTTTTTAATTTACTATCTAGCTTTATTGCTATTTCAGTATGTAAGATTGCCTTATCTATTTCTATTTTTTCTTTATAACAAGCACCTAAGTTTAAATGCGCAATTGCAGAGCTTTTGTTTAAATCTATAGCTTTCAAATAATATTTTTCAGCATCATCGTAATTATTATAATCTTTATTTAATAATCCTAAATTTATATATGCATCAAAGTAATTTGGATCAATTTTGATTGCTTGTTCTAGTGATTGTTTTGACTCATTATATTTATTTCTGCTTTTTAAAATTAATCCTCTTATACAATATCCATTAGCCATATTTGGCTTTAATTTAATAGCTTCCATAATTACCTTTTCTGCGTTCTTAAATTCATCTAATTTATAATATAAAAAAGATAGGTTTAACTTACAAAAAACATGATCGGGAAAACTTGATATACATCTTTTATATAGTTTAATTGCTTTATCTATTTCTCCTTTTTCTTCACATATTAATGCATAATTCGAGAATATATCAGCATCATTAAATCCATTTTTTATAAACGCTTTGTATCCTTTTTCAGCATCACCTAAATTACCTTTTATATGACTGTTGATAGATTTCTCTTTCAGATCCTTTTCAGAAAGCTTTAGGAGTTTCTTAGATGAGCCTTTACTCTCTTTTTTCTTTTGCGAGAATCCAACCAATGATTTTTTTATTTCTTTTATTATACTAAATTCAAAATTCTTATTTATTTGCCTTCATAAATATGCAATCTTTTTTTATATACATCATGATTACCTCTGTTTATATTGAGTTCGATCTATTTTGTTAGTGATTTTTCTACAACTTGCTCTCTTTTTTTATATAATAGTTTAATACTCTTATATCTATAAAATGCCATTAAAGTTAGGTGATCAAATACCTGATTTTTCACTCTCTGATCAACTAGGCGTTGCAAGGACAAATAAACAAGCTAAAGGAAGGCCCCTAGTTTTATTTTTTTATCCAAAAGATGATACCCCAGGTTGTACTGCTGAAAACTGTGGCTTTAGAGACAAATATGACCTTTTTAAACTATTTGGCGCTGAGGTGTGGGGAGTAAGTGGAGATAATGAGGCAAGTCATAGATCTTTTGCCGATAAAAATAAGCTCCCCTTTCCATTACTTTGTGATACAGATAATTCACTAAGAAAAGCTTTTGGAGTTCCTAAAGTGCTTGGTCTGCTTGATGGTCGAGTTACATATATTGTTGATTCAAAAGGAGTAATTAGGCATATATTTAATGATCTCTTGAATGGCCCAGCTCATGTCAATGAAGCACTAAGAGTACTTGGTGAAATAAGAAATTAATTTTTATAGTTTCAATCAAAAATAAGCTTATTTTAAATAATTATTAATCTAACAATCATATTCCTTTGATAATTTTATTTCGATACAACTATTTTGATAAAGACACCCCAATATTATTAAATCATTAGGCACATAAGAAGCAGTAATCATCTGTCAATTTGCTTAAATGATAGATCAGTTACATAAACTGGCATAAAGGAATAAGTATTTTTTATTTATTTGGTATAATTAATTGTTAATTAGTAGTTTAATTTCATTTCATAATATTTAGTTATGAGTTGAGAGATTTAGTTATGAGAAAATTATTTTTATGTTTTATTTTCTTATCATCATTGTTTAATAATACATTAATTACAAAAGCTGATCAAAAATTTCAAAAACAATATACAAGTTTCTCTAACTCTGAAGACAACAAAAATAATAATCAAATAGACAATAAGGAATCAAATAGTATTATTTGGTCTGAAGTTGTTAACTATAAAGATATTGAATTTAATGAACCCAAGTGGTTGCCCGTTGATAATACTGAGGAATATAATTATATAAATAAAAATAATTCTCCATCTTTAAACAAAGATTATGAGCTAACAAGCAAACAATTATATGATGAACAAATTGAATTGGTTTCTCTCGATTTAGGAAGATCAGTACCAAATGCCTATACAATTAATAAAGGTGATTTAATATTTAAGTTTAGCCAAGTAGCACCTGTCGAAAATGCTTATTATATTGGTGGGACAGGAAATCAGAACTATTTAGCTTCACTTAACTATGGTATTTCTGATCATCTAATGGTAGAAGCATTCTATGCTCATAGTGATGACCCTCTACAGAAAAAGATTGTAAAATATGATAATCCTGTTGAGAATATGTGGATCACTTACGGTACTGCGATTACATGGCAAGCTATTAATAATAATAAAGTTTTAATTGCGCTAAATGGTTCTATAGAAAATTGGATTGTCAGGAGTGGGGGCTGTAATACATATAACTGTAGCTCATCATCTAATAATATTTTTACTAGTGCGGAAGAAGAAGTTGAGAATAATAACTTAATTGGATCAATCTCATTGCCAATTACTTGGAAAATATCGAAAAAATTAGATTTTAATATAACTCCAAGATCAATTTTCTTACCCTCAAATCAATCTAAGAGGTCAATTTCTGGAAAATTTTATGGTAATAGTTTTGGTGTTGGTAGTGGTATTGAGTATAAGTTTTATAAAAAATTAAAAGCTTTTAGCTCTATTTATTTTCCTATTGGACCTGGCTACAATAATTTTGATGAGCATCTTAATTTCCATCGTAAGCCTATTTATAATTCTGGAATAATTTATTCATTAGATACAAGATTTGCTGTTGAGACAAGTTTAACTAATGGTTTTGGACTTTCCCCAAGTATAGGAACATTAAGTTTACCTAGTTCAGATGAAATCCTATATAAAACAACATTAATTTATAGACCTTCAAATCTTGAGTTGCCTGATAATAAGACTCCAATTCAAGAGAAGCTTAGATTAGGAGGATTGAGCGTATCAACTGCTGAACCGATCAATTTAGGAGAAAAAAAAGTAAATTATTCTTTTAATAACAAGGGTACATGGTCAAATAAAATCGAATGGGGCGCTTCTAAAAAAGTAAGTTTTGATGTTGCTTTTTCATCTATTGGTCAAAATTCTATTTTAGGTCAAACAAAAGAAGTTGATTACCATGATCTTAATAAATTATTTGCACGAGGAGGCGTTAAAGCAAATTTACTTTCTCAATCTAATGGTGATTTGATTACAACAGCAGCCAGAGTGAGTGCAGGTAGGCTTAGTGGTTGGGGATGGCTTTTTACCGAATTAGTTAACACATATACATTTAGTGAAAAATTAAGTCTGAATATAAACCCCAAATTTTCTTATAGTGGTATTGCAAATCCATCGGCAGTTGGAACAAGTATTAATTGGGAAATCTTTAAAGGGATTTCACTGATTCCTGAATTTAATTTTGCATTAAAAGAAAGTTCTGATAATTGGACAATAGCTATTAGAGTTTCAAAACTTAAAGATAAATATATAGATTTATACACTACAAATTGTTTGAATTTTATAGATACCGGTCAGTTGATGCGTTCAGACGAACAATCTTTCGGTCTTAATATTGGTTTTATTTTCTAAACAGCATTAATATTTAAAATGATACGAAGATCCCTGAAATTATCGATATTATATTATTTTAAAAATATATTTACTATCATTTTTGACATTCATGAATATATAAATTTATAAAATTATCTTCCTAAATCCTATTTATTAGTCTACAAAAATTGAGTATAGCCATCTGAAGAAAGAACCTATTACTGGAACATTACCGAATGTTCCAGTACAGAAATCAAAATAATCTCTATGTTCTTTGACCTTGCCAGCTTCATCGAATATTAGTCTTGTTGTTCCCTCGTATAAAAATTCGAGACCTTTTATTTTTAAACCCATTGTCCATTCAATAAAGGCAATGTTCTGATTTATTGCTATTGAATGTGATTCAAGAAAAACATCATCGCATCTTTTGATTAATCCATCTTGGGCTTTTATATATTCATCAATTCCATTTCTTTCTTGGGTAGGATCAATAAATTTTACTTTTTTACTGTATAAAGATTCCCATTCTTCTTTAGATGGAGGTATCTCCCCATAAGATAAATTGAAGAGATTTTTTAATTCTTTCTCTTTGATGATCATTTGATTATTTCTCAATGCCTATAATTTAGATTATTTAAATAGACATCGCGTTTGAATTTTTCTGATGTAGTTATCTCAGGAAAAGCTAAGATTTAGTACATATTTAAATAGATCATATGAAGAGCAAAAACTTCCTTATCGCTATTGCCGTTCTTGGTGCAGGGGTCATTCTCTATAAATTGCTTTTAGGCTTTGTTCTTCCTATCGCTTTGTTTGTTTCTCTTGGATATGTTTTGAAGTTTTTGCTTAAAGGCTCTGATTCTGATCTTGGTAAAGAAGTTCCTCAGGTAATTGCTAATAATGCGTCATCTCCCTCAATTGATAATGTTGTAGAAATTAAACCTATACAAGAAGAAAAGCCTGTAGAAGAAGAAAATCCTGTAGAAGAAGAAAAGCCTGTAGAAGAAGAAAAGCCTAAATACGAAAATAAGTTTGCGGAAGAAGATAAACCTGTTTGAGAGTTCATCAAGGGCTAGCTTTAATTACTTATATTATTTAATTAATGGATTCAAATTCTAAAAATAAATTTTGGGATTTAAAGCCTTTTTGGTGTCAACCTTGGTCAATTATTAGTTTTGGACTATTTGTTTTAATTTTTAGTTGGATTCTTTTCAATAATTTATTAATTTCATCATTACTTGGCCTATTTATAATTATCTGGTGGATAGTATTTTTAATATTTGCACCAAACTTATATCAACAAATGTCAGATAAAACATAATCTTCAATAAATAACTTTATCTGTTTGCTTTTTATTTTACCTTGGCTGGATAAGCTTTATATCCTCCAGAAAAACGTTTTCTATTTGTCCAGTAAAACTCAACCAATTCTCTTGTTGAGCTTGTGATAAGAGCTTCTCGGCCTATTTCTTGTCCGCTTAAAAGCTTTTGTTTCGTAACTATTTCCCAGCTTGAGGTCTTTGAAGATTTCATTAGATACTCCAGTTGCTTGCTTGAATAAATATGCGAAAAAGTTCTTGATTTTAGTAACTAATGAATTAAGCATTTTCAGCAGATAAAATGTTGGTGAAACAGCTAACTCAGCAGATACTCTTCTCGCATGATCGATACAAGCCTATAGTACACTTGTATTATCATATGTCAACTTTCTGTGGAGTTGTGTCCTTTCAGTAATTATGCAAAAATTAAATATTCGTGAAATATTTTTTTAATATATATATTATATATTATATATTATATATTATATATATGGAGTATTTTTTCAGAATAAATTAGACTGTTTGTAATATGATTTTAAATAATAATTGCCTTTCAAGTAAATGTATATTTATCTATAACTAATATCTCTTGTTTAGAAAAATCATTAGCCGAAATACAATTAATCCACTCTTTATATTCTTGTGCAATAGCTAGCTGGTCTCTTGAATTGACTTCTACAGTTCTCCTCAGTATATGAGATAGGCCTTTAACTAGTACTTCTTCTATTCTTTTTTGACCTTCAGTCATTAAATCTATGCATGTATTCCATTGTAACTTTTATATACTTACTTGTACAGTACTTAAGTAATTAATTCAATATTAATTACTTAGGAGCTTATTGTAATAAATATTTTTTAATATTAAGATATATAATATTAGTTTATATTTCTTATAAAGTATAAACATTTTATAAAATTTATGTTTCTATTTATTTTTTAAATTATTCATTAAACCCATTAATCATTTACTTGTTTTATATGCTTCTTGCGTCATTAATCTTGTCTATATTAAGATCTAATTTAACAGCTAAATTAATTTATTCTTTAACTGTTGATTGATGTTTGGATATTTCTTATCTAACTTTAAATATATATCTAATATTGATTAATCTTATGTCTATGTTTGCAACTATATTTTCTTTTAATTAAAAGTATCATTTATCATGCAGCAGAAGTATCATCCTCGTTATCAAGTGATGGTATAAATCCCAATTCTTCTATCTTCTCAACCAAGGTTAGACTTTTATTCTCTTTGTTTGGATCTATATTCTCACACTCTATTTCATATGATTTATATTCTTTAGTCTCGTCTACCTTCTGCTTGTCATTGTTTTTATTAATCTCAATCAACGCTAAGACTATGCCAGTTATAACTAGCAATATATTATGCACCAAGAAAAAAGATAGAACAAGGACCAATGATAAATATTTAAATTGATTTCGATATTTATTTTTCATGTTAGGCCACATCTCTGTAGTTGAGCGCATCTTGCCTAGCTATTAAAGTTAGATCATAAGAAGAGTTGCTTTGATTATCATAAACTGGTTCATAGAAGAACTTGGCTAAGCTATCTTTACTCTTGCTCCATTTATGCCTAATTGACTTAGGAAGGCTAGGTAGCTCTATATTGATTTCCTCCTTAGATCTTATATATCTTTTTCTTTGTCCACTATCCTCTGCTATACAATTTAACTCATTTGTTTTATCCCCTTTAAGTTCTCTTTCTCTTGATTGGCTAGTGATGGCTAGCTCTTTAAGGCTCCTAATAGATGGAATCATGCTGCGAACCTCTCGTTGATTTTTTTGGTTTTTTCTTTTCTTGTATGGTTACATTTTTTATTTGCATTGATGTAGTGAAAGTCATAGGATCCTCGTCCTTCCTCCTTCGGGTTATATAAATGGATTGATTTATATCTTGAATTTGAATTATTATTCATGATGCTTTAAGCCACTCCCTTTTTATTTATTTTATTGCTTCTCTTGATGCTTGCAAGGCCAGGGCAGGAGATGTATTTATCTAGTAATCTTTCTGTGACGCTATAATCGTATTCATTCCTGTTGCGTTCTTTGGACTTATCTGTTGTAGATGACGAGGACATAGAGTTCATGAGTTTCGTTTTTGTAAATTTAATCTTAAGATAGTTTTTCTTGATCGGAAATTTTCTACGCGATAAAATCCTCCCTGTTTGACAGCAATTTACTCAGCTTTTTATTCTCGTCCTGAAGGTTATTGATTATTTTTTTGTAGGTATCAATTTTTGATTTTAAAGATTTAATTTTTTCACTCTCAGACCTTAATGCTACACTCTTTTTCTTTTTCTTACTTCCTTTTACGAGCACCCTGACTGCGGCTTCGGTCATTCTTTCGCCGCTTTCGACCGCCTGGAAAACTCTTTGACGCTCTTTGTCTGTAACTCCTTTGCTCCCCATTAAGGCTAGCGACCTAGGAGTTAACGAAGCGAGCAATCTGTCTTCGATATCGGACCCCCCTAGCCAGTTCGTGTAGGCACTCACGAGATCAATTGCAAACCTCTCGGAGCAGTTAATTGCGCCTGACTTCAAGAAGGCTCTCCAGTTTCCAGGCTTTATATTGTCCTTGATATCCGTGAGGTTGGCCGCGACGGATCGCAATGATTGACCCACGCAGCTTAGTTCCTCGTTTATCTCGACAACTGACTCTTTCACGTATTCGACCTGAGCAGGCACTAGGCCCTTGGTTACCTCAGTTTCAAGCGTTATACTTGATAAGTCGACCACCTCTGTAGGTGTTATATCCATAGGCTTAGTCTGGCGCCTTCTGAATATAAGACTTGTGACGATTCGGAACAATGGGTACTGATGTACTATAACAAGCACTTGGCCTGTCTTTGCTCGCTTATAAAGCGTTGAACTTGGATTTCGACTTCTTGTTGACTCCTGTTATTGTATTTTTTGCTAGGATTTAGATTATTTGGCTCTGGTTTTTCTCCTTCTTTGTGTTTATTTATCTCTTTAGCGTTTCTCAGGTTTTCCGCATGCCCTTCGTAGGCCAGTGTTTTTCTTTCGCCGGCCTTCGTAGGCACTTATTGCCTTGTGTAAGTATAATTACTCACATGCTTTGCCTTTTAGGTCTGATGTCTCCTGCCTTAAATTTTATTCCATTAAGTTCATGTTCTTTGATGGATTAAATATATTTCTGTGCTGATTTCCACCATTCAAATTAAATAAATAGATAAATAACAGTGGAGATCTTTCTATAAATTTTGAAATTGCTTTTTTGTTCTCATGACTCTTTTCAGCTTTTGAATTATTGCTTCGATTTGAAAACCAGTTTTACCTCTCGTGTTTGCTGTTTATCTCCGATATCCATTGGAGGAAATAAATAATGTATTTTCTGGACATTATCAAAATACCCTTGGAAACCTTTTAACTGCAAGTCTTTATAAGCCTACAAATCTGCTAATCAATCACCTATCAAATAAAAGTACATCACTGATTCTTAGGATCTTAAATTTAGGTAATTGGCATAGATGGCTGACATAAAATAACTAGGTACCAAATAGCACCAACTAGTGGAATTAGATTTATAATTA
>MDTG01344045.1_pt1 | contig 12389 bp, 3 predicted proteins | sample 811421 | NCBI WGS metagenome assembly MDTG01 (sample SAMN05326645, study PRJNA326480) | marine metagenome | isolation source: seawater | place: Pacific Ocean: South East | collected 2011
CACCCGTAACTTGCGATAGATCGGCGGCAGGTTCGCCCAGGTGCTGATCTCATTTTCATATCTACCGCAGCCCTTGCAGCGCGCATCCCCCCATTGCCTTGTCGTACACCATCCGCTACAAGGGCTGTCCTCTAGTCGCTCTACTTCGCCGTTTAGGTTCATAGCTAGTCACCCGCTTTTTTCTTAGCAGCTCTAAAAGCTTTGTTGAATGTGTCGTAAATCTTTTGCTTACCCTCATCAACCTTCTCGAGCTTCTCTCTCAGAGCGGATGGATTTAACACATATTGTTCGGCAGCTCTTTCGGTCTTTCTAAGTTCTCTTAAACTTAGGTTCGCTGAATCCAAAAGGAATTTTAATCTGCTATCGTAATATGGGATTCGGGTTTTCAGTTCCGGTCTGCGTTGAAACTCTTCTTTGGTAACCTCACCGTCTTCGTTTATATCAAGCGAGTCATACTGCGCGAGTAAAGATTGCAAGCGTTCACTATTTTCGTAGAACTCCATCTGATCTTTGTACTCGCTGGGTTCTTTATAGAACTGCCCTACGACTGGGTAATCGGTCAGCTCTATCGCTTCTGGATCAGTAGCAGCCTTGTACGCAACATCTGATAGGTCTCCTATAAATCGCCCTACCCCACCTAAAAACCATGCTGCGATGTAATCCGCTCGATCTGGGCTAAGGTAGTTGTATGGGTAGTAGGCACTGTCTGTTATCTCATCCCCATCTATGTCATTAAGGCGCTGCGCGATGTCTTTAGCCATTTTAGATGTGGATTGCTTAGTCACATAAACCTGCGCTTGCTTAGGTTCAGTAGGGAACTGCTCCCGCTGTATTGGACTGCCGAAGTAATTTTTATTAACCATGATGTCAGCAATCATTGCCCCAACGTCGGGGAAAATACCACGAAGCTCTTCCGCCCCCTTGCCTTCTGCTGTGTCAAAGGGACTAAAGTTGTCGATGAAGCTTTGCGTTAACTGATTTACAGCTTCGTTTTCATCAATTAACCCGTACTGCCACTCAGCCATGGTGCGACCACCGTTGTAGATAAACTGGAAGCCATAAGCTAGAGGAATAGAAACCATCGTCCCATCCTCTCTAGTAATATTGATGGTACGCTTGAGCTGCGATGTGTTGTAGTCCGCATAAGTTGTTTGCAGAGGATCTTTCGGCTTACGAATGTCGCCCTGCAAATCCCTCATGAAATATTCCGCGGTGTTTAGCCTACCTCTGAATGGCTCATCGTCACCTTCATCCTCATCCATTGGCGAATTAAGGATGTTGTATACGGTGATCGTATAACCGGCACCGAATAAACCAACTAAAGCTGCTGGTATTTTTTTAGAGTGGCGACCCACAGCTTGAACAAAGTTTTGAGTACCTTGTTGCGCGGCATTAAAGAATAACCAGAGCAAGTTTAGGTCAGGGTTGATCTCTCCCTTGCGGTTAAAGTTAACGGTTAGGTCTTTAGCAAGGGTCGCCGCATTAGCTCTAGGCGCCCCAGCTTTGCGAGCTTCAACGTAAGCCGAAACCCTCGCGGCGTTTTCCATTGTTTGGTTGAAGTCCTCAACAAACTTGCCCATCCCTTTTGTTGCGCGGCGTAGATTGCCTCCCTTAACGTCATTCTCAATCGCTCGAACCTCTTCGTCGTAAGTACGAGTAAGTACCATTCCTGTTGGAGCGCCGTCCTCGAAATATTCCGTAACGTACCTATCGTATTCAGATTGTTTTTCCTTACCTCTCGCAGTAACCGCTCTACCCCTACCTTCTGTTCGTTTAAGATGTCGCCAGTAAGCTCTTAGTGCATTTGGATAGTTGTAGACCATCCCAGCGGTTACGTCTTTGCCCTCAGTCCTAGACCCCTTGGCTCCTGACTCGCTCATCGAGTAGAAAATAGCAGTGGTAACATCCTTGATCGGGGCGGTTATACCCCAAGCTGGGTTGTAGTTGATAAGCATGCTTCGGCGGTAGTTTTGAAACTTGTTCGCGTAGTTTGCGAAGCTTCCGTATACAGCGCTTGAAGTATTCAATGGCGACTCACCAAGCTTTTGTATTGTTTGATTTAGTTTAGGGTCGGTGAACTCGATATAAAAAGTCTTGCCACCTCTTTTCACTCTGACGTAACGAGGAGAGCCGTCTGCATTAGTTGCCCGATCCATCTGCTGCAAAGACAGTTGGGTAGATCCTTGGGTAGCCGGATCGTCGGGGCGCTTCTTGTTTGTCCATATTCGGAAAGGAGCGGAATTTTGCGCCTCTGCTGTGTCTGGATCGGTTTCAAATCCTGAGTTGTACAGCATGTCGAGAAGCACGTTGGCGACTTTATTTTTTTCGCCGCGCTTAATTTTTGTAGCTACATCCAGTATCGAGATAATCACAGGATTCGACGGCAAAGTGGTTCGACCCTTCGCCTTTAAGCTTTCGCTACCCATGATTGAGAAACCCCTAGTCTTATCTGACATGGAATAGTCTGCTTGTATGTTTTCCTCCGCGGCGAAGCCCTTTAGCGGCACATAGAATTTATACTGCCCTTCCCAGTCTTCGACTGTCTCGAAGTCCAGTAGTTGGTTTTTGACCATGCGGTCGCGATGCTCTTTAAGCATGTCGTAGATGAGCTGCGAAGCTTCATCCATTGTTTCTGTTAAGCCATCGCTTTCTGCAATCGCGAGTATCTCTATCGCTTCCTGATTGCTGATACCAGAGCCGCCCTGGTTAGTCTCATAGTCTTGAAATGGAATTGGTGTTTCCGCGAAGTAATCCAAAACGCGCTGGTTCTCTTCCTTCTCCGCTGCGGCGACTAGCTTCTCTCTTTTTTCTAAAGCTTTTTGAGCAATCACTACGTTGCGTTCTGGCGCATGCTTTGCCAGCAAGTACTTGCCTAAGCCTTCAACGTCGATCTGCTTTTCTGAGAGGATCTTAGTAATAGGCTCAAGGTATTTTTTCTGCACCAAGTCGATTTCGTACGCAGCCTTGCCGTGCATGAGGTTCTCAGCGTCATAGAATGACTCTGCTGCTGGCAATCGCTCTAATCCACGATTAGCGGCGATCTGTCGTTCAAGCTGTTTCATATCGACGTATTGATCCATGATGCCTTTGTAGAAAGGCAGGATCTTTTCTAGTCGATACTGGAGATCCTTCACAATATCGACAGCGTCGACTTCGTTGAACTTACTGCTTGGGTCTTTATTAGGGTTGTCACCAACCATATCCAGCGCAGAAGATACGCCACCATAGTTCTGGTTAACGTATCGACCGAGAGCTATGCGGGTAGATATGGAGGTGTCGTAACCGTCTAAGCCTTCATCAAAGATCGTCACTAGGAGATCATCGATATTATCGAAGCCTAGCCAATCATCGTTTTGTAGGGCTTTAAGTAGACGCTTGGAGTCGGGAGACATTGCGTCTAGATCGGCATCAGTAATGTCTGCAACCAGCTCCCCTTGAGGGATGTCGGCTCTTTCTAGATCTGCAACGAGTTGGTTTCTAGTTCCTAGCTGCTCGGTAACACCACGGAAACCAACGCCAACGTCTAGACTTGGGGTGGGTTCTAATCCTTGTCGGGTGCCATCGGTTTGAACTTCATCCCGAACATCTCCCGTAACACTATATTCTCTTTGAGTTGCCTCTCTTTCAGCGTTAGCTTTGAGGACTTCATCCAGTTTTGCTCGGTCAACTCCATCGGCTTCGTACCACGGGAATCCTTCATCATATTCGCTCACCTTGAAGTTACGGGGAACTATACCGTTTTTTGGTTTCTGGATCTCGCTAAGAAAGTTTCCAAACTGCGCTCGATCCAGTTTGTAAGGCGTACCTTTGGAGTCCGCGTATAGGTAGTACGGTTGACCCTGATCATCTCTGGCGTAAATAGCGCCATAGCGATACATGTTCTGCTTGCCTTCGGGCGCACCCATGAATGCATAGGGATTGGGCGCTCCCATGATGTCCGCAACCAGACCCTGCATGGTCGGATGTGCGACTACCTGACCAGAGTTTAGAACCCAGCTCTCCCAATGGTAACGACCAACACTGGCGTCCTGCGGTCTGCCCAAGCGAGTGTAAAGCTCAACAATTTTTTGCTTGATTGCGTTCTCTAAAACCTCGTATCTAGCAAGTCCATGTAGGTTGCTAAAGTTTTCAGCAATATCGTCATAGATGAGCTTTCCGTAACGCCCCGTATCCCACATTGTGTTTAATTGGATTCTGTCCAATATCACTACGTCGTCCCTGCCCGTCATAAGCATTAGGAACGAGAACACTTTGTTGTCGATTCCTGCTCCACCCATCATGGATTGGAATTCTTGACGCACACGAGCAGTAGATATGGATCGATCAGAAACAAGATCGTGTAATCGAGCAAGCTTCGATTGATTGCCGTCCATCTCAGACATCTTGAGCATGAAGCTGCCGAAGTCATTCGCGTTGGATGTTCCTGACTTGCCGAATGATCCCTCTGGAATCATGTCCGAAACAGACTCTCTCCACTCCGCTTCAGCACGGTTCATTGTGACTTCTTTAGTCGTGCCTTTAGACTTGTCAGTCACCACAGTCACAGTGACATTTTCGTCAGTGAATCCACCTGTCAGAGCTTTCTGTACAAGATCATTAACTGGATCAAAGTTTTGCCCTGGCAGCTTAGTCATCAGATCAACAAACGCACTTTCCTGCGCGCTTGCAGTAAGCATTCTCGACAGCATCCCCCAGAGCATGAGCTTGGCGGTAGTCGCGGGAGTTGCGTCACCATCGGCATACAGCTTGCCCATCTTTTGAGCCGTCTCAAGTCCAGCGCTTGCGGCAGCTAACTGCTCGCCACGCAATTTGGAGTGAGTCTCCACCCACAAGTCCATGTCGTTGTAGAGCTTTATAAGATAATGCGGGGGTCTGAGAACAAGAGTCTCTTTTGTGGTCCCGTCAGCGGTTTTAACCTGTAAGGCACCGCCCGTTAGATCCTTCTCAAACGCAGTATATTTGGCTGCGCTATCTAAGGCGTTTGGGTGACGAGCTACAAGCTCACTCAGGAGCTGAAGCTGTTGAGCAGAATTTGCTGGGGTGATTTTTTTATTTATCGCGAACTTGCCGCGTACTTTGCCTCTAGGCTTTTGATATAGGTACTTCTGATCTTCCCTTACATCTAGGGCTGGGGTCTCCCGTAAGCCCCGTCCAGATGCGTCCCCGTCACCGTCTCGCGGCGATCCCTCCACTGAGGATAAGCCTTGCCCTCCGACACTGCGTCCGCCGCTATCTTGTCCACCTCTGTCTGAGACAGGAATTTGTACGCTTCGATTGCGGGTCCGTGACCGAAAGTCTGCCGATACTGCGCCACTGCCGGACTCTCGTTCCTCTCCAGAGATAGTCGTACCTTGACCATAATTTAATTGTCCCGCTGTTAGCTTTGGTTGTTTCTGAATTGCTCTAAAAATATTATACGCTGACGGAGACTCAGCTTTCAAAAGTTGTGGATTACCAATAAACACAGCACCCGCCTGGGCAAATACTTCTTTCTCGAACGTGCGAAGCACATTGCTTACTCTTTCTTGCAAAGGTGCCGAATCGGTACTTTGTATTTCATCAGCAACCGCATTGCCTAAGCTTGCGAACGGATAGTGGAACTCCTGACCAAGCTCAGTACCCTGCGCCCACTGATCGAATAATCCTCCGGCAATATCGCCAAGCTCTAAGTCTAGTGTCTCAAAAACTGGATCGATTTCGACGTTAGGGTTCGCAGGTTTTATTCCAAGTTCTTGTATGGCTCCTGAGTAGCCGTTTATTTCATCAGCTAAATGCCAGTGTTCATGAGCAACCACATGGGAAAGCCTGGCTCTTGCAATCGCATCTGTTGTCGCAGACTCCAATAGCTCCTGATTAATGCTGATCGCAAAGCTGCTTGGGTAGAAAGATCCAAGAACTCCTTTCTTATGCGGGTTTACATATACGCCGTTAGTGTTAGTAACGAAATCAACAGGCATACCCTGCTCTACTAAATCCAGAAGCGTGTGAACGTACTGGGATACCTCTGGGCTACTTTCTAAAGTTCCGCCGTCCAAAACATCTGGATACTCATCGAACAAAGGTTCTAAAAAGCGTGGCTCGGTTTGACCATCAGGCGTAACTCTCGGTACGTCTTGCGGATTTTTGGTTGGCGTGTCCAGAGTTCGCATGAGCAAAGACATGCTGCCGAATCGTTCTGGAATATAAGAATCGCCTGTCGCTGCGACTTGTGTTGGCTTTCCTGCCCTGAGATTTATATTGGTTATTCTTTGGGAGATTGTTTGCGGCGTTTGCTCCGCTGATGTCAACGCTCCCGAAAATTGATTAGCTCGATCAGGGACTCCACCAAATCGATCACGAAACCCTGTCGTGATTATGAGATCGTCAGCAGGAGTAGCAGCATTCTGCTGGTCAAACTCTTGCTGGCGTATCTCTTTAAGCCTAGCTAACGCTTCAGCCTTGTTGTATCCAAGTACCCCTGTGCTGATGTCGCCGGCAGAACCTGAGTTAACTGTTTCAGAATCAAACCATGCGCGAGGATTCTCTTGGTTAAAGAACATTCCTCTTACATCGCCATCAGGATAGGTGACGGAATAGTTCCCTGTTTCCCTAAAGTCGGCGTCTTTCTTAACTACCGGATCAGCGGTTGGATCAGTTACACGCCCCGCTGGAGTTGATGCCGCCAATCTGCGTTCTTGCAGAATAAGGTTGTCCATCATTTCTGTGCGGGAAGCGCCTAGCGTTACCCCGCTATCAGCGTTAACAAACACTTCAGCATCGCCGCCTACAGGGTCAGGAATCCGCTCGACTATGTACTGATTATTTGAATCAGGGAAAGTGATCTGAAACTGGTTTGTACCTTCCTGTACTGGACCGGATGGTTTATAGCGTTTGAGGGTCGGGCGAGTTACCTCTGGTAGTTGCGCTAGGTCTCCCGCTTCTTCCGCGCTTTCTCGTCTAGCATTTTCCTCGCTATCGCTTTGGCGTACCGGCGCGAGTTCTCGCTGATCTGCGTCGGCTTGTCCTTGATCAGGAATTGCAGCCGGCGCTTCTCCTTCTCGTTCAGTTGTAGCGGCTTGTCTTCCATCAGATGCTCCGAATATGTTGTCTAGTTCAGCGTCTTTTTCGGCTTCCGTCATTCCGTCCCAGTTTGACAAGGAAGGATCGTTAGAGTCGAAAGCAGAGAGGCTAGTTAGCGCATCGTCGTACTCGCCTTCTGTAAGACTAAACTGCGGATCTGTGGCAGACAACTCGTTCGCAACAGAATCTTGATAGCGCTGTTCTTCGTCCGCCATGTCTTGGATAGATAGCAGCATTGATTCAACATGCCGTATCTCAGCAGCCTTCAATTTCTCGCCAGAAATTGCTTTAGCGACTACTTGTCGGGTGGCGTCACCATTAGTATTGTCCGCTAACTGACCGGCTTGCTGGGCTTCTCTAAACCATTCTTCGCGAGGCACCCAAGGGGTACGACCTAGAGACTCGCCTTCAGGACTAACTACGCCTTTCCCGCCGATTACTTCCCAACCAGCGCCATACTTAGCCATCTCGCTTAATGTTTCTGAGTTATCCGCGACAAGCTCACCAAAGGTAGGCTCGGACTCTGCTGGATCAGCTTGGACTACTTCGGACTCTATCGGATCAGGCTGGACCGTCTCGGTCTCTACTGGAGTGCCAGTAGACAATGCTCGTCGCTCAGTAGCCTCCAGAGCTTTCACAGAGTCATCAAGAGTGTCGGCAAGATCAGTTGTTTTGCCGTCCTCGACTAAGTAGAAACCGCCGCCAGCATCCTGCGCGTATTGCTTGATAAGATATTTGTTTTTGGAGCCAGGATAAGTAACGCTGAATCCACCGCCTAGCTCGCTAGTTCTTTCGATCTTAGGCTTTTCGATAACTCTGTTTGCGTCAGTAAGAGGACTTACTACTGGAGTTCTGCGGTCTGCCTCAATCAGCGTCGTGTCTGTAGCCGCGGATATTGTAGGCGCCTGTATTCCTGCTTCTGGAACCGGCTCACCAGTAGGAGCAGAGACAATAGGTTCTTGCCGTGCGGGTGCTTCCGGCTCGGCAACCTGCTGACCCTGCTCCCTAAACTCTTCTAGCGTCTGCTCTCTTGTTTCGATCCCAGCATCCGTCTCTATCGTGGTGGTAGCAGCCGGAGTCACATCAACTGGAGGTAGGTCTGTTAGTTCTGGCTCTTCAAACTCTGGGGGATAAAGGTCGAACGTGCCTTCATCGGTAATAGCAAATGTAGTCCTATTACCATCGACCATCACTTCGATTGCGCCTTCGGTGAACAGATCCGAGATAACCTGCTGCTGCCGCTCCATTGGCAGACCAGTTGTTTCAACCAGCTCTTGTTCGGTAATACCCTCCATGTTGCCAATAAGCCTAAGCGTATCCATCGCGACTTCATCGAACCGCGCTTCTGTCACTGGGGCAGGAGCTTGAACTTCGGGTTCTGGTGCTGCCTGAGTAGGCTCTGAATCAGGAGCTGGTAGTCCAGCCTCGTTGATGTCGGTAAATTCTGCCTCTACGATTTCTCTGACCGACTGACGAATAGCGTCCATTCGCGCTAAACGATCATCGATAAGCTGTTGTCGTACATCACCCTGCGGTTCTCTGCCTCTTAATTGGTCAACACCCGCAGCGACCGCTTGAGTACCAGCAGATATACCGGCACCGCCAACAACACCAGCAGCAGCAGAGTTTAAAATTCTAGATGTGGCTTCTTCGCTCGACAGTGCATCGAGATAAGCAATGCGCTCTTCGTTGGTGTAATTGTTGTTAACAAAATTTACCGCCAACTCTGTGATGATTGCTTGCGACGCCTCGGTCATACCCTCAATGCCGCCGGTTTTACCAACTTCCACCAACACGTTGCCAATCTTGTCCTGCCAGCGCAGAGCTTCTTTGGACAGATGATCCCTCATCGGGTCTAGCATGTTTGGAGTGAGCGCTTTAGCGACTCTTAACGGAGTTGCAAACGTGTCTAACGCGCCAGATGCTATCCCTGCTGCAATGGCAGTGACCGGAGCCTCTTCCCCAGTGCGCTCGTAGATTTCTCCGAAGGTCTCCCCAGTATTCAATACGACCGACTGAGAGCCAGATCCTACTAATCCATACTTAAAAGCTTGGGCGCTTATGTAATCTTGTTTTGCTCGCGCTGCCGCGTCTTTAGCAATCGCCCCACCCATGTCTTCTTTAATCAAAGCTTGCAGACGTTCGTTAGCTTCTACGTCAAAGTCATCTTTTTTTAGTTTTAACTTTTTGAGGACAGTAGATACGTTGGATTGATCTTGGGCTTGTTTCTTGGCTAGAGCCTCTAAAGCTTCCTGCGCTCCCTCTTTACCCAAGTATCGGGCGGCAGAACCCGCTATTACGCCCGATACGCCACCAGTACCGATACTTATAGCCATGCTTGGCAATACGTTACCGAAGGTATAACCAAGGTAATCGCCTAGACGCTCCATCCCGCCTTCATCGAGGAGGTCAACATCTTCTACGCCACTGACGTTGGGGGAGAATTTTTCCGCCTCCTTCATATATTTCTGGTAGCCAGCGATCCCTTCAGTGACCATCTCAGGGCTATCAATCAGTGATCCGATTGCCGCTTTACCGGCACCGTAAAGACCAAGCATTTGCTGAGTGCCGGCGATAACCCCCTTAGTAAACTGAGAGTCCTCGTCTTCCGGCTCTGCAAATAAGTCTCCCCTGACACGAGCAACCTTTTCCGCTTCTGTCTCCGGCATAGCCGCCGGTTGCGGTCCTGCCACAGGTGGAGGCATGTCGGGCGTAGCTAGATCAGCCTTCGGCTCTTCAGCTTCTGACGCTTCGCTATCTATGCCGCTTAGATCCACACCTTGGAAAAAATTGGTGTAATCCGGATTAGGCTTTTTTGCATAAGCCTCGAAAGGATCTTTCCGTCCAGTGAAAGTAGTTGCAGCCACCGTTATGGAACTCTTCTAATGTAGCCCTTGTCCAAAAGGTATTTGACTAAACTCCTTGGATCTTTGGCATGATGGTTGAGCTTCAAAACCTCATCAGGGTTGTCATTGCTAAGACTATTTTTGTTCGCGTCGAATACGTCGCCCAGCGTCACACTGTCGCCATCCAGCGGCGTGTTTCCTTGAGGAACGACCTCATACCCTTCCATGGCAGCCATTTTTATTTTGGAGATAGAAGCTGCGGTACGATTTATATATTGGCTTACAGCTTGAATTTCTGGAGTTCTAGTGGTCCCGAACAGGATGTTGTCTGCCACCCGATCTCGGATCAAAGCCATATCTTGCTCAGAAACGTTCCTTGTTTTCATGTCAGCGGCTTCGGCGTCCGAAAGAAAGATCTGGACACCACTTGGGCTATCGCCGCCTTGAATAGCCTTCCTTACTTGTTCAGCCTGTGTTGTTACAGCTTCGTTGAAAGCAGCCTTGCCGTCAGAGTTGGTTTTTCGATCACCGAAATCCCTCAATATTCGCGCATCACGAACCGTTTCTTTCATCTGTGGTCCGATAGCATTAGCAGTGTAAGCGCCAGCCATTGCGCCTTCATTTATCTGCCCAAGATCTAGAGGCGTAGCCTCAGTTTGATAGGCGGCTCGATTAGAGGTAATTGGCGCGGTGTATAAATCCTCTTCGCCATTGTTTTGATTCCGAACCACAATAAACATTCGCCCGTTACCAGTAGGAGGCAAAGGCTCTCCAGTCGCTGGATCTCTACGAATAGCGTTGGTCGCCGGATCGACGTTAGGGGTTGCAGTGACAGAGTGAAGACCTTGGCGAACAACAACGTAATTACCGTCCTTCATGTACTGGGGCGCATTGCTAAAGGAAGCATCGACGCGCTTCCCTACTGCCGCGGTCTTGTCGAGACGAAGAACTCTTTCGTAAGCTCTTTTAGTGTCATCACTCATCTCAATGGGTAAAAACGTTTTTTTACCAGCCTTATCTTCCGTGAATGTTGGATCACTGAGCTGCTGAAGGTACGTCGAGATGTCGCTAGAAGCTTGCTGCCCCACATAATCCACCAAGTCACCAAAATCAAAAAACGAGTTTTCGTTTTTGTCAGCTAACTCATTGACTCTATCCATAGCGCCAGCGTCTAGAGGTAAGCCAGATTGAAGCATTGTGTAAACTTCGTTGGCGTTACCGGCTGACTCAATTCTTTTGTCAAAAGCTTCTCTTTGCGTTTGCTGATCTGTTAGCTCTCTAGCTTGAGCTGCGTCTAGTTTATTTTTTGGATTGTTGGGGTTTTGCTTCCACGCCAGATCAGCTGCGTCTTGCGCATCGTCTCTTGCTAGATTGGCGGCGTCGTATTGTAGGCTTTGCTTTCTAAACCCTGCTGTCGCGATTCTTTCGTCACTGGCTCTTTGTGCCTGTTCTTCTCGATATTGCTGATTACCTAATAAATCCTGCTGACGATAACGGGCAGTCGCCTCGTCTCTCGCCGCGTCGGCTTCTAGTTGCTTGTTAGCTAAATCCTTTCTGTCTTGTCGATCATAGATTCCTTGAACCAACCCAAACCCTTGAGCTAGACCCTGACCAAAACCGCCATAATTCCTAACAGCCATAAATCACCTAGTCGAAAAGTTTGTTGATGAGAAACGCAGCGCCTAAACCGATTGCTATGGGGGCGGCTAGTGTTCCTATGGTTGCGAGAGTGCTGGAGCTGGCTGCACCAGTTGCAGCAGCGCCTGTACCAGCAGCAGCAGTTCCTGTGCCAGTGGCAGCGGCTGTTCCGGTTCCGGCAGCAGCGGTTCCTGCACCAGCACCGGCTCCTGCTCCGGCAGCGGCGTCAGCCGCTAAAGCTGCATCTAAACCTGCCGTTGTGGTGACCCCACCACCAGCGCTTGTGGTTCCAAGCCCTACATCCACAGCAAAGTTATTAGCAAGTGTTGGGGATTGACCTAAAGGGGGCATTGGTGAGCTAATCGGAGCAGTTGCGGATGTTCCTCCTAGAGTCGTGCCAGCACTACTCGCGACCGTCCCTGTTGGGGCAGCTTTAGCGCCAGCCATCTTTTGCAGTCCATAGCTCGCACCTATGCCGGCAGCAGTGCCGTAGGTATTAGCAGCCTGTGCTTCCCTAGCTGTTTCTAGTTGCTCTGCCGCCGCTATCTCCCTGTTTTCCAGTTGAGCGTTTGCAGCGAAAGCTTGATTGGATCGACGGCGAAGACCTTGACCTGTTGCTATGAGTGTCATTGGTTACTCCTCGCTTTCTGAGCAATTGATCCACCTGTGCCGGTGAGCAATGCCATGCGTCTATCTTGATCTCGAAGTCTTGTGTCGTTTAAGCCGCCTACAAGGGCGCTAACGGTGGAGTTTTGATCTGCTAATGCGGTGTCGTTCGCAACCCCATAGCGCTCCATCTGTCTGCCCTGCTGCGCTCTCACGTTTAAGCCGGCACCAAGCACTGCG